>VOFH01000710.1_pt1 | contig 200001 bp, 307 predicted proteins | sample 5384091 | NCBI WGS metagenome assembly VOFH01 (sample SAMN12384727, study PRJNA508395) | human gut metagenome | isolation source: healthy gut G | host: Homo sapiens | reverse complement strand
TTTTATGTCAACATCAACACAGTAGTAATGCTTGTACATATTTATCATACTAACTGTTCTACTAATTGCGATGTGTCTCTGTTTGGTCTAAAAACCATATGAATGGTTGTGAAACTTAGGTTCACAGATTGTTCAAGGACCTGCAATATGCACTGCTGAACCAATCTGTCCCATATACACGGAATACCCAATGGTCTTTTCTTGTCACTTCCTGGTTTTGGAATGTACACTCTTCTGACAGACTTAGGTTTGTAGTCAGCTAACATCTCTCTCACTGTATTAATCACAGTTTCATCTGTTAGTTCTTTAATATCGTCTATTGTCTTTCCATCAGTTCCCTTGGTATTACTACCTTTATTACTCTTTAGGTTTCTATATGCTAACCTGATATTTTCTTCTGAACCAATAATCTCCAGTAACTTATAAAAGTTGTTACTGTTTTTACTTGCTGAATACAATGAATCATATACTCTTTTGTATATCATAATATTCTGTTGTATCTCAATTTGGTTTTTTTTTAGCATGGTCTGTAACCTCCATCTAGGAGTGATTACATTCTTAGTCTTACTCGAACCCATACTATCTGACTTTAATTTGCTTAACTGTATGACTAGAGGTCTTCCCCTCCACCGCTTATTATCACGGTTTCTTCTGGTACTATACCTCCGCTTTCACTGACATAATCTCACTTATATCACTATTGTGATTTTCCCGTTTGATACGTTTCGTAGAAAGTAGATTCTCCACGCTGTCAGCTTTCGTGCTTATAGCCGTCCAGTCCCATACGGAAATGCTGTGTTAAAAGCAGATTTTGCGTGTATCGTTTTTCGCAGTAACGTCTGCAGATTTCGGACACGTTGCCCCATTTTGCGGAACCATGTTCCACGCCTCTTCTATAATTTCTTTTTTGGGATTCATAAATACCAATGCCTAAGAAATAGGCTGCTGTGAATATCAGAATACATTTGAACGTATACGGTGTATACGTGATAAAAAACGGCTGTTCGAGTTTTTCGCTCAGCGTTTCTAAGATTTGAATAAAATTCTTATCCGGTGTAATGGCACAAGCGGTAATCGCTGCCGCCCACCAGACAAATGGCAGAAAGACAAGATACAGAACCCAGTCCTGCTTTTTTGTACTTATCTCTGCAAGTCAGATTCTCTTTTCTTGCGTGGCTTTTCTTCTGGATGTCCCTGTCCTTCTTTCTTATGAAAGGAATCCACCCCCGGTATCAGTGAGAGACTTCTGCCGTTGTCCCACTTAACACCGAGCTGGCCTGCATCATCCACATACTGCACAGTTCCTTCCAGTCCCTGCGGCATACCCGCTTCTCCGTCCATCGAATTCAGACAGATTCTTGTTCCTGCCGGATACTGTTCTCTAAGTCTTGCCACTTTTTCTCTTGAATAAATGACCAATCAACCACTCCTTTCTCTACCAGAACATGTGTCTGGTGGTATTCGGTTTTGCAACCTGAAGGATGACTTTATCTATTCCGTCACTGTATCTTCCGGCTGCAAGATATTTGCTTCTGAGTCTGTTCAGTGCCTTACGGATCTGCCTTTGTTCCCCGGCTGTAATCTGCAGCCGTTTCTGGGCGAGGTCGTATTCACTTACTTTTTCAGAAGGGCTTTCGTTTCTTCCAAACATTCATCCTGCTCACTCTGTGCCTGCAGCTCATCATTCAGTGCCACCACGAACATATTTTTCATAATGTTATCCATCTTCAAATAGTATTTTGTCATCTGGCTGACCTCCTTTTTTTGTTACACCAACCATATCACAAGACTTCCGTAATAGCTACTCCAATCATCCACCTTTTTCACTTTTATCGTTCCGGCTGGCTCTTTGCTTTTTTCTTTTTCCGGATACTTGTTCAGATGGTTTTTCATCCTTGGTTTCCGGTGTTTTTACAGGGTCTCCGATTGCAAACTCATCGGTTACATACTCCTGTTCCTTTGCACCAAAATTGCGTTCGATATGGTTTCGGATACTGTAGGAAGCCTGACGGACATCATTTAAAAAGTCTCTCAGTTCCTGTGGGTCTTTCTTTCCACATTCATTTCTCTGTGCAATATAATCCAGATTGAATCCGGTAACATCCACACCATAACGTTTCGCAATCACATAGGCCGCACAATATGCCTGTCCGCTGACTTTCTGTCGGCTGTAAGTTCCGGTATGCTGATCCATTGCTGCACACGCCAGTTCTCTGTTCAGTGCATGGAATGTCGTTACTTCACTCATTCCGTTGCGGATATAAATGGTACGATATCTTGGATTGTACTGGGCTGCACTTTGTCTGGCAGATCATCCTCAATCTGCACACGTACCGACTGGTCTTTTAAGACAGTTCCTATCAGTTCTGTCAGACTTCGCTGAGGGCGTTCTTCCAATGGCTTTCCAGACATCTGACTGATGTCAAATCCTTTTCCAATCGTATACCCTCTCCGCATTTCTCCGTCTTTTTCGTATTCAGTGGAAATCATATAAGTAATGCCATGTTCCCCTGCTTTTACCGAACGGTGTTCTTCTCTCCAGCGTTCATAAGACCTTACCACCTTAAAATCCGGATGCTGTCCGTAGATCAAAAGCAGATTCGGTGTTCTCTGTGTATTACACTCTGCCATAAAATCCAGAAAACCTTTCAGTTTTTCTCCATCCTGAAAAACTCCCTGTGCCTGTGAATCTACTTCAGCCCATACCTCTTCTCTTTCCTGCTGTTTTTTGGCTGCATATTCTTCTTTCGTCAATTTCTGTTCAGGAACCTGCTGTTCTTCCGTTCCCCCTGAAATCATATCTGTTAAATCCATATACATTACCTGCCTTTCGTTTTCATATTCTTACGTTTCTTCCTGCTCTCTCTGGCATTTTTCGTCTATCCGGCCTCTTACGTTTCTCTTCCTGTTCCTTGCGGATATCTCCGAGTTCTTTCCGCACAGATGGTTTTTCATTCTTTTCTTTCCAGCTAATTTCCCGATCGGAAGAAGTATTTCTGTTGCGCGAGAAAGGTTCGGATGGATTCTTTGCTTTCCCCTCCTGCGCATGTGTAAAATTTCCTTCCGGGAAAGCCTCATCCCCGATCTGGAACATTTCTTCCGCATCGTCCAGTTCAAATTCTATCTTGCCTTCCGGCAGGACAACGGTCTCTGTCCGTACATTCTCCCCGGTTTCTTTTTCCATCTGGTTCTCTGCCTTTTCCGGTGCATTCTCTTTTTCCACTGCTTCTGTAACCATAGAGCCTGATTCTGCTTTTACAAAATCCAGATTCATCCGGTCTAATACCCGATTCATCTTCGCTGCATCATCTGCAAATACCATGACCTCTGTCTGGTCCGGATTCACCTTATCTTTGATGACTACATATAAGATACCTCTCGCTTTGGCTTCTTTTGCAAACTCTTTCAGTCTGTCACCCGGTACTGTAAAAAAATTTCATCGGGCGCTGTTCCTTTAGCATTCTGGTAAGCCTTGTTTTCCCTCTTGTCTTTTTCTGGTCCTTCAAGGCGGCCGCAATAAAGACTGCCACATGCTTTGCTACATTCCCGGTGATCTTCAAAGAGTATTCCATTCCTTCCAGACTGTACCGCACCACCTGATCCGCCGGTTCTGCTCCATAATTCATACTTATCTCACCTCCTGACTTTCATTCTTTCTTTATGTTCCACACGTTTCTCATTCTGGTTTTGTTCTTCTGCCTTTCGAAGTCTTTCTTCGATTTCCAATGAATGCTTTTCAATCCGGACGGTCATACGGACTTCTTTTCGGAGATTTTTTAATTCCTCATTGATTTCAGACAGCCGTGCTTTTCCACTGTCTTCACTGTCATTCCGATAGAGCTTTCTGCGTTCCTTCATCAGTTCTGAAATCTGCTTTTGTAATGGCTCTCGGTATGTGGCAAGCTGCTCTCTGGTCGTGATGTCATGTTTCATTAAAAACTCAATCTGTTCAATCCTCTGATCCAGTTTCCGGATATCCTCTCTGACCACGTATGGACTCCTTTTCGGTCTTTTTGGCAGTACCCCCATTTGATATAAATAGGAATAATACAGTGCCTGAATCCCGGTCAGTTTCTTTTTGGGATGAATCTGTACTGCCTTTTGATAGACTCGTTTCACCTTGGGCTGTAGTATCTGCCCACGTATTTCCTCTTCAGAATAATTTTTTCCAAGGGAACGCAGACGAATATACCGCTCCATTCCCGGAGCTTTTAAAGAAATGTATTTCCTGTTCAGTTTCCATGTATAACCCCGCTTTTCCATCTCTTTTTAGGAATTGTGACCAGGAGTAGCTTTCCTGTACCGATTCCCTGATATCCAAACGGATCGCCGTTCTCCATGTCGGCTTTCCTTCCTGTTCTGCTTTCCACTGTACATAAGGGATTGATTTTTTCTGATTGGATTCAATGATAGACAGACCATATTTTCTGCACATGTCATCGGAAATCTTACGGATCTCCGTATAATAACTCTTGGCATTACTATGGTACTTATGTCCGTCCACCATGCTTACAGAATTCCAGACAATATGATTGTGATAGTGTCTGGTATTAAGATGTGTTGTTATGACGACTTCAAATTGTCCTTTTAAGAGCCGGTCTGCCAGTTCCTGTCCGATGAGATGTGCCAGTTCCGGTGTCACCTCACCTTCTGCAAAACTCTGTACCAGATGGTATCCTTCCACACCGCCCATCTTATGGAATCTCTTTTTTGTTGCCACCATATCTGCATACGCATTTTCATTGGTACATCCGATGGTATCTTCGAAGACCGCCTGTTCCGTCTTTGTCCGGTTCATGGCATAATCGATGGCAGCCTCCAGAGAGTCCGCTTTCTGTGTGGTTTTTTCTTTGTCTTTCACATATTCAATGGAACGGTCCAGGCGGTGGACGGGGATAACACTTGTATAAGCCATCCGGCATTACCACTCTTCCTTTACCAGATGCCATGTTTCTTTGGTAAGCCGCAGCATTTCCTGAATACTCTGCTCGCTTGCCATTCCAGAAGCATTGGCAACATGGGCAAGCTGGTTCGCATTATTGCACAGCCTGCAATCTTTCGGAGCAATTCGGGATGATGCTCACAGGGTTTTGCATGAACCTGTGCTCCTAAAATCAACGAACGCATAAACTCTTCCCGGCTCAGACCGCTTCTTTCGACCTGCTCATTCAGTTCCCTGACTTCCCTTGCATTAAGCCGTACCGGGATCACATGGTTTCGTTTTCGCATTGCATCACCGTCCCTTCTTTTTTCTCTTCCTCTTTCATCATACCGCCAAGATCCTCATCGGATTTTTTCGCTGCAACCATGCAACAGGTCACTATCACTCCTATAAATCCTCCGCTCATCAATGCGATTACAATCATTACTCCATTTCTTAACATGACTTGATCCTTCCTTTCCATTTCCGTCTGTGTCCGGGGATTGGGGTTCTCCCCCAAAGTGCGTTTCGATATCCAAACGCTATGCTTGCAAAACGAGTACCGCCAGTTTCTGTAGCACCGGATTGACTCGATTCTGATTTATTTTGATTCTTTTATCTGTACCAGTCCATCAAGTGTCGTACAAATGATATGGAGTCTGTCTGCCATACTGATTTCGGTATTCATTGTTCCTGTCACTTCTTTCCCACATACAACTACCATCCGGCATCTCCGCAAAAGAATATGGGACATTCTTCCATATCCCTGCATATCTTCTGCATCGGACTCTTCCAAGAATGGTGAGAATACAAATCTCGGACAGATTGGTACATACCCAAGTTCATAGATTTTTCTGCAATATTTCTGCACTTTTACCCGGCTTTCTTCTGCTGAACAGCACACATAAGCCAGCGCCTGTTCCATACGCTCCATCTCCTTCCTGCATCCAGTTGGATGCCACTCATTTTCTCTATAAAAAACAAGATGTCCAATTGGACATCCCGGCTACTTTTCATCCTCTTTCTGCTCTGCTTCTAATGCAATTTTCACTCTGTCACTTCCCAGTTTGTAGTAGGCATCTGTTACCTCAATTCCCACTGCACGATAACCTGTCATAACCGCTGCAAGGACAGTTGTTCCTGCTCCGACAAACGGGTCCAGGATCAGCCCTCTCGGTTCACAAATCTGAATAACATCTTTCATAAGCTGCAACGGTTTCTCTGTCACATGAATCCGGTTCTGCGGATTTCCATATCGGAAAACACCCGGCAGACAAGATACCGGACGGTTGATCGGCATCGGTCCGTTACTGCCCCACACAATATATTCAGCCTGCTGGCGGAAACGGCCTTTCTGTGGACGGGAGTTTCCCTTATCCCACACCGCTGTTCCTCGCCAGATCCATCCTGCCCACTGCAATGCATCGGTAATCGATGGATACTGACGCCAGTCAATGAACAGGCAGATCGGAGCACCTTTCTTACAGGCTTTCCGCACATCATAAAGCCACTCAGCCATCCAGTGTGTCCAGGATCTCTGGTCTTTATTATCTCCATCGAAATCCGGAAGTGCATTGGCAGCACTCATACTGCTGTATTTCTGATTTGTAGTACGATTTTTCATTCTGTTTTGTTCCACCGGATGCATACGGCGGATCGGTAATAACTGCATCAAAGATTCCCGGCTGGAATGCTTTGACCAGTTTTAATGTATCTCCATGTAATATTTTCCAAAAATTCATACATTTTCGGCTGTTCCATATCTGGATGCCAAAAATGCACATTCAGCGTTCCACCATCCACCTTTATATCCCTCTGTTCAAATCCGTCACCCCACCCGTCACTGTACTGCCCTGTAATGTATTCGGTGAATTCCTGTAGTTCTTCCTGACTTAAAAATTCATTTAATTCCAGTTTGGTACAGCCGTACAGGATTCCGTCTTTGTTTTCTATCGTAACAACTGCACTTTGTATCTTTCCCTGAATGGACTCACTTCCATCAAAATACTGCATGAGATCATCTTCCCCATAACGTTCCAGTTCTTCTCGGATGACTTCTTCATAATCGGCAAGTTCTGTTCCATCTAACGGCATTCCATATTCATCCACTCTCCGACCACTCTTCTTCCCATTCCGATTCTTTCGAATAAAGATTTCCAGTCAGCTCCGTCAACAGATGTATTTTTTTCTGCATCGTTTCTTTCCCTGAATGCCTTTTTCTTCCATTTTTCTATCATTCTCTATCACCTTCTTTCTAATGGTCTGTCCCTGCATTTATTTGTCTGCTTTTTTTCTTTCGCAAGGTCTGCATAATCTGCCCTTCTTTTTTTCCGGCAGATTGCAAATAATCTGATACGTTCCTCGTAATGTTTTTCATCTGTTCTTTCGCCCATCTCCCGGCAAAGTCATTATCGGTGCATATTTCAATTTCTTTGATTTCCGGATGGTTCTTAAGGAACGCTTCCAGTGCGTCCGGTGGCTTTTTAAAACGTTCACTCTGTATCTGTGCGTTTTCTTTCGAGCAGCAATTCCCCCAAGGGGAAGCCGGTATTTATCCCTTTTCCTTCTTCCAGTGTCATATGTGCCAATGCATCAATACACGCTTCATATACGGCAACTCGCTTTGTTTCTCTTTCCGGTGGAATGCAAAAGCTGTACTTTTTTTCACTCCCGGTCTGCTCCATCTTGAATCCCTTCCCGTTTTTTTCATAGATTCCTCCAGGAATCAGCGTTATGGTACGGGACACTTTCATAAAGGATTTCATGTGAAATACAATATGTGATCACTTCATCGCTGATTCCTCTGTGGTTTAAATAAGCCCTGATTCGTCTGCAATTACAATATCTCTCCGGCAGCTTAAAGGGTGGTTTTTCCTTTTTCGCAGACTGTGTCGGAATAAAAGACGGACTCTCTTCGCACAACAGTTTTACGGCATCTGTAAATTTCATTCCATCTACTTCAATCAGAAACCGCAGTGCGGACACGCCACCGATATCTCTGGATTTCCAATGCCATTTGCTGGACAGTTCATTGATTTTAAAACTGTCATGATCCGTCAACTGCCATTCATTTCTGGTCCTTGTCTTTTGCAGTCGCTGTGCCTGATGCGTTCGCAAATACTCATACGCAGTCATATTTTTTGCTGCCTGAATCTCTTCTTCTGTTACCCAAGGCATTACAGAATCGTGTCCTGAAGAGCCAGTACCTTATCTGTCCGCTCCCAAGGAAACTCCTTTCTTCCAAAATGACCAAAAACTGCCGTCTGACGGAAAATCGGACGATTCAGTCGAAGGGATTCCATGATCTGAACGGGTGTCACTCCAAACACCAGTGGGATTGCTGCCGCCAGACAATCATCCGCACACACTTTTCCTGTACCAAAGGTGTCTACCTCAATCATAACCGGCTCTGCTACTCCGATTGCATAAGCCAAAGACACCTGACACTTGCTTGCAAACTCAGCAGCTACTATATTTTTGGCGATATACCTTGCCATATAAGCCGCCGAACGGTCTACTTTCGAACAGTCCTTTCCCGAAAATGCACCGCCGCCATGCGGAACCATACTGCCATAAGTATCCACCATCAGCTTTCTTCCGGTCAATCCGGTATCTGCATCAAACCGTGCTGAGCGAAGCACTTTCTCTCTGATCTCGGCATCTAACTTCTTCAGGCTCTTTTCTGCACCATGCTGGCAGGAAACAACAACACTTTCCAGTCTCACTGGTTTTCCATCTTCATATTCTACGGTTACCTGTGCTTTTCCATCCGAAAAGATATCTTTGATATATCCGCTTCTTCTGCAAGCCGAAAGTTCACGTGTGATCCGGTGTGCCAGAACAGTCGGCATTGGCATAAGCTGCGGAGTATCATCACACGCATATCCGACCATAACACCCTGATCTCCAGCTCCCCTGCTTCTATCTCTTAATTTTGCGCCGATATTATCCCGAAATTCTTTCGACACACTCACTGCTTTCGCAATATCTGGACTCTGCTGGTGTACAAACGTATCCATTTCTATCCCATCTGTACAATATCCACACTCTTCTAAAACTTTTCGGATCACATCAAACACTGGTGGTTCATATCCGCTGGTGATTTCTCCTGCTACAAACACATTTCCTCTTGTAGCAAGGACTTCACACGCCACTCTCGAAGATGGATCGTAACGCAGACATTCATCTAAGATTGCATCGGCTATCTGATCGCATACTTTATCCGGGTGTCCTTCTGTTACTGATTCTGCTGTATAAAAACGTCTCATCATGATTATATAACTGCTCCATATCAGCCATTCATTTGTAATCTCAACCGCATCGGCTTCTGCTGCTTTTGCATCTGATCGCATACTTTGTCTGGGTGTCCTTCTGTTACTGATTCTGCTGTATAAAAAACGTCTCATCTTTCTTTGATTCCTTATCAATCGCTGTTGACAGGGAACACCTAACTGAGACAATGCTTTTTGCCCGCTCTTTGACAGTTGGGTTTACCCTGTCAATGTTGGTTTTTCCATGATCAATTTTTATTTTAACGCTTTTTCTTCTGTTTCTCACATTTTGTTTTATGTCCGATTTTACATTTTCATTTCTGATTTTCGCTTAAAAAGTCACATTCCTGATAGCTGTTCCATCCAGATGCCAGTCCCAGTCTTTAAGCAGAACAAACGCCCATATTTTCTGGTTCCTACATCCTGTTTTTGGATGCATTTGTTTTTTCTGTTGTTTTTTCTCCGGTGTTCCAAAGCCACCAAAGAGCTGGCATCTTTCATTTCTACACTTTCTCCGTTGACTTCCATTTTTGTTCCGTATGCCGCTTTTCAATGTCTCAAATGTGACATCTTCCGCAATCTCGTAACCATCCGGTGCTGTGATCTCACGCAGAGTAAGTTCTTCATTGACCGGGAGCTTTGCAACGGAATGTGGCTTTCCATCCGTAATCCACTCCTCCAAAACAGTTCCGTCTTTGCGGATGATCTGAAGCTTTGCCCCTTCCAGTTCTTTTCCGGTTGTTAGGTCTATTTTTGAAATTTCCACTTTGGAATATTCGTCTTTCATCTCAACCTTTGTCACACTGCCATCTTCTTTGACTTCAAACGTCACATCGCTGGCAGACACATAACCATCTTCATAAGGAGCCAGTTCCTCATGTAAGGTATAACTTCCTTCCGGCAGTCCGTAAATGACATGTTCTTCCTTCGTACTGATCCACTCTTCCAAAACAGTTCCGTCTTTATCAATGACCTGCAGTTTTGCTCCTTCCAGCTCATTTCCGGTTGTTGCATCTGTTTTGGTAATACGTGTTTCTGTCGGCTGATTCTCAACTTCTTTGTTCAGTTCAATCTTTGCAAGATTCTGATTTTCATAGGTTGCATCACATTCCATACTTCTTCATTTGGAAGATATCCGGTTTTCTGACTTCCTCTTTGACATAGTATTTTCCATGATGGAAGATCACTGTCGAAAGTAAGTGTTCCCTTTGTATCCGTTGCTTTCTTTTCCAGCAGGGTATCTTTCTCTACGAGAACCTCTCCCTGATTAGAAAGGATATCTTCCGCAGCATACAGTCCAAAAATCACACCTTCCAGCTTTTCTCCTGTGACAGAATCCTTCTTTTCTACAGATACGGAAACTTTCTGTCGCTCATTTTTATAAGCAACCCCTTCATAAACAACTGCCTGAGTATCATCCTCTACGGTCAGGGTAAATTCTTTCTGTTCCTTTGCTCCGTCCGGGGAATAAATGGTGTCCTTGGCATACAGTTCAAAGGCTGCCCCTTCCACACCGGATTCTTCATATACAAAGTCATGGAACACCCAGTATCTGTATCATCCCAGTCACTGCATCTCTGATCTTTTCTGCCAGTCTTTTTGCCTTTGCAAGCAGGGAATCCCCTTCACTTCCACTGGCTGTTCCCCGGTTTTGGTCAGTGTCAGGCTTCCCACCTGCTCATCGTTTGGCTGCTCGACTTCCACGATGACTGCCCCGGTATCGGGATCGATCTGATGGGCAGTATCCGAGGAAACGGTAATCACGATTCCCTCTTTGGCATTTTCTTTGTAACTGCCTTTTTCGGTCACTTCCAATGGAGAAATTACATTTTCCCCTTCATACAAGGAACTCTCATATCCCTGTCTTACAAACCCTTCCGGTGCTTTCACTTCTTCGATCCGGTAAGTAGAACATTTCAATTCTTCCGGTGTTACCAGATAGCCTTCCTCATTGGTCTTAAAAACGCTGATGGTCTCTTTCTTCGGATAGAATACCGTCTGCTCTACATATTCCTCTTTTTCCATGTCAAAGATTTTATAGGAAGCTCCTGCTTTTAAAACCGGATTGCCTGTCTGTGCATCCTTTTTCACGATTTTTAACAAAAACTCAAACGGACGGTCATCGAACACACGCCATACCATCGGTTCTCTGCTGTCCTCATCAACCTTCACCAAAAACGGATCGATGGCTTTCAAGTTCTCCGGTACGGTGCTTTCCTCTACCACATAAAGACCATACGGAAGCTCCGGACTGAGAGCATATCCTTTTTATCTGTAATAAGCTCCTGTACTGGGACAGCCTTGCCATCCACATAGGTCACTGCCACCTCTTCCTTACTGAAATCATAACCTCGGAAATCTTCCGCAGTAAACTGATCCCCATTGGATGGCTGTAATTCCCCACTCTCTACTTTGGAAAGGCTGCTGATCAGATACACCTTAAAACCTGCTCCTTCCACAAGGTCTGTTTCTGTCTGGTCTCCATCTTCGCTGATCTTGATCAGCTGGAACGCCTGCTTTTTCACCTGTTCCTGTACCGTCAGGTCCCTGGTTACCTCTGCCACTTCCTGTCCTTCGTAAGCAAGGTCCACCTCATACTCTGTTGGATCTACCGTATAGCCTTCCGGCGGAGTGATCTCTTTCACATACATTTTCCCCAGATACAATTTGGAAAAATCTAAGGTACCATCCTCCTTGATCACGCCCTGTGCGATGAGGCTGTCTTTTTGAACAGAACCCCCGTCTTTCCATCCGGGTGGACGATATCCTCTCTGGCATACAGACCATACACAGCCCCGGCAAGGGAACTATCTCCCTGGGGAAGAAAAAGCCTGTGTCTCCTTATCGATCTTTTGGATATGGACAGCACCTTTCACCCTCTCATCGGTTGCTGAGATGGTGACCGTCTTTCCGGCTTCCACATCCACCTTATGGATCACATCACTCTGTGCATACTTGTCTGGAGCCTTGATCTCCTTCACATATACTGTTTTGATGGCTGCCTCAAAATAATCACTGACTGCTTTTCCCTCTTCCCCGGTGACTGGCATTTCCATCAAAAGATGCTCACACTTGCTGTCTGTATAAATGCCATACACTGCACCGTCTAAAGGATTCTTGGTATCCGCATCCTGTTTGAAAAGCTCGATCCTTGTCATCTCCAGCCAGTCTACCGTAAAACTTACCGGATTGGCTTTCTCCGATTCAAAGACTCCAATGTCCTGATTGCTGTTTCCTGTGGATAATACCAGCGTTCTCCAGGTTTCCCCACAGAACCATGCAGTTCCCCGGAGGAATAGTTTCCGGTATGAAGCATTGGGGCAGTCAAATAAAAGGTATCTCCGCCATAGATTTTTAACGCACCATTCTCTGCGGAAGTTCCCTTTGTCTTGTTATAAATGGTGATGTCTTTTGGCACATTGACAGAAATATAGTTTCGATGATCCCCGGACAATGTGATATCCGGTGTTTTCTGTACATTTCCATTTCGGACTGCTTTTACAGAAGTCTTGGAAAGGGAGATTTCCCCCTTCGGCGGCTCTTCCATAGCAAACAGGTGGTCAATATAGGCGATCACGCCTGCGTTTACCAGATCTTCATACTTACATCCTGTAAATCCTGCCTCACCTGCATAGGCATAGCTGGCTGCGATGTGGGTATATACATATTTCTCTTCTGCACTTTTCCCGGACAGATAACTGCCTGTAATATCCCCGGCGCCGCCATAACCATAATACAGCACCTTCTGCAAGTTCTTATTGCTGTCCAGTACCTGTGCCACATAGTCTCCACTCGGCGGTGAGGAACGATGGGATTCCAGACAGTAAGCGATCTTTCCATTGACCGTAAACCAGCAGGTTAAGTAATTTCCAATATAACTTGGATAGTAGATGGTCTCCCCTTTTTTCCAGATGTACGGTTTCCTTTGCTCGGAACGTGTTTTCCGCACCGGAAAGCATCATCACTTCCCCATCCTCAATCTTTTCTTCCAGTTCCCTTGCTGCCTGTGCATCCGCATCTTCCCCGGATACCGTCACTTCCACATCCGGGATCTCCTGCACAGGCGTCTCCGAATCTTCTTCAGAATTCGTATCCTCCTTCTGTTTCTGACCGCCATTTTCTTCTGTATGAGCCTGCCCTTCCGTATCCGTCAGGATGATCTTTCTGCTCACAGAATAGCTGTCACGCGCATCCTTTGGCACAACCCAGTAGGTTGCAATATAGGTTCCTGCCTGGTCAGGGTGGTAGCTCCCTCCATCTTCCGCTTCGATACGTTCCAAGGTAACATCCTCTTGTTCTGAATTGTAATGGATACCTTCCATACAAGTCTCTGCCATAAAATCCTTGTCGGAAATATCTTTCGTGATATCTTCTGCTGTTACCAAATGTTTCGCAGCTTCTGAAGCTTCCTCTGTCTGTTCCGTTTCAGATATTTCTACGCTCTCCGTCACTGGCTCTGACGGATTTTTTGTTTCTGCCGCATGGACATCCGCTAAGTTCCCAAGCGGACTAAGACCCATGAGCAGTGCGAGCCCAAAGGCTGCAAGTCTTGTTTTGATATTCCTGCTCTTCATTGCATTCTCCTTTTTTCGTTAAAAAATACCGCAGAGGATTTCCCCTGCGGCGTTGTTATCTACTGACTTCTGTTTTCTTGTGACTGGCTTTTTTCTTTCCCACTTCCTGTCTTGTACGCTTTAGCGCATCGGTCACAGATCGGCTGGAAATCCCATTCTGATGGCAGCCTTCCACGATTCCCATAAAATAAAGATCCGAGGGGATGGCAGGCTGATCCTTATAGGGTGCATTCATGGTATATGCCATGACTTCCCGTTTCACACCATCCTTTCCCTGAACAAGAACAGTCTCCTTCCCATACAGGTGGGGATACCCTTCATAAAAGTCCAGGCTTTTTTCACACTCCGGTGTGATCTTCCAAAGCACCCTTCCACCCGGCTGCCCTCTTCCGGCAAAATAGTGGCAACACCGCATCCTTTCCCCCTGCCACAGAAGGTCAGGCGGTATCCCTCCAGCTTGACCTTCTCCACTACGGAAGCTGCCGGACAGCGGTACACCATCTGGTCTAAGTTCATGTTGCTGCCATAGGCAAAATAATAGGATTCTTTCATCTCTTACCTCCTAACGGGCATCCTCCGCCCGATGATTTCGATTCAAACATTCATAGGTACTGCGGTCATATCTCCATGCCCTGTCACCCTCCAGATTGGCAAGCAGATGTTCCCGGACATTCTTATATTCCGGTCCAATGAGCCCCAGCCGCAATAAAAAGGTACGGAAGGTAAATGCCGGATTCTCTGTGATCTCCGTTTTCCGCATCTGGGTGCATTTCTGATTGATGGCCTGGGCAGAGATGGCAAGAGCCAAAGTGATATTTGCCCGCACTTTTCCTGCATGGAGGGTACTCTCAAAACATCTCCACTCCAAAGTTCCTTTGGAAAACACTGCATGAAGGTTCAACGCATAGTACCGGGTATCGTCATAATGATCATGGCTTCCATCCCTGCCCCCATACCATACCCGTTTCAACTTTTCCATGGAAGTGGTGCTGTTTGGCATCCGGCGGATCTTCTCCAGCACAATGGGGCGTACCTTCTGGCAATACTCCTGTTCCCTTGATGTCTGCACCTTCAATGCCTTAAACAGGATGTCCTCTTTGGAATACATAATGGTCATGGCATTTTTAAGGCTTCTTGGGGTGTGATTGGAAGCATCCACATGCACATGCTGCCCGCAGGATGCATTTGCCTTCGCCCCATGATGCCTGAGACACCGCACCACTTCCTGCAGTTTTCCCATTTCTCCATAGGAAAGTTTCGGACTGACCATCTCGGTGCTGTATTCTCTTCCGGCAGGAACCATGCGTCCACGCTCCCTGCGTTCCGTATAGATGCTCCCATCATACATGAACTTCCATTTCTTTCCTTCCTGATCTGTCACAGACCAGACCCCATAATATCCGCCGTTGCAAACCGCCCTTGTTCCAAACAGCTCTGCCACTTTCTCCGCAGCCCTCTGCCTGGTGATCCCTGTCATCTCAATCTCTGTACCAAAATACTGATCCTGAATTCCAATTGCCATACTGCCTTACCTCTTTGTCTTTTCATCCTCTGCCCGGATTTCTGCATCTGCCTGCCGAAGAAGCGTTCCGATGGCTTCGATCACGTTGACGGTCACTCCATTTCCGGCCTGTTTATAAAGCTGGCTGTCCGAAGTCTCCTGTTCTATGCGGTCAATCTGCCAGTCCTAAAAGCCCTGCAGCCGCAGACACTCCCTTGGCACCAGCCTCCGGATTCTGCCCCGATAGGCAACTCCATGCCGGTCTGTGGCAGTAATGGTGAACATCGGCTCTTCCGGCTCCTTCATCCTCCGGCCATTCTGCCGGGTTTCTTCTCTTCCCGGAGTCAGCACTGCCCTGGCACCTTCCTCTTTTAAGACACCGGAGCATTCCCCTTTATGATTATGGATGCCGGACTGTCTGGTATTCAGACACCTGCACTGCTGTGTTACAAGAGGCGGCACAGACAGATCCAAAATGAAGCGTTCCCTGCTGGATTCCTGTGGTAAGGGTATGGGCGATCTGATGCCCCACACGCCCTCTTCTGGTATTCATGCCTGCATATCCTAAGTCAATGCTGTCTCCCGGATACGCCATCTTATATCCCTGCTTGGTATTCTCCTTGATGGGAATACCCATCTCATACAATCCAGTTTTTCCACCCATACCGCCTGCCAGCGATGTCAAAGTACAGCTTAATCCTTCCGGACTGTACACTCTTTTCCCTTGGCTGCCTGTTCGGATTTGTATAAGAGACGTTCCATTTGCTGCTGGGAAAGGTAATATTTTTCCGGCACATCTTCGATCAAGATATCCGACAAGATACACCCGTTTTCTGGATTGGGGACTCCAAAATCCTTGCTGTTAAGCACTTTCCATTCCACACCGTACCCCAGCTCAGATAACGTACTGAGGATGGTGTGAAACGTCCTGCCTTTGTCATGCGAAAGCAGTCCGGGAACATTTTCAAGGATGAAATACGCAGGTCGCTTGTCTGCAACCAGTCTGGCAATCTCGAAGAACAGAGTTCCTCTGGCATCTGCAAATCCTTCCCGCTTTCCGGCGATAGAGAATGCCTGGCAAGGAAATCCTGCACACAAAAGATCAAAGTCCGGCATTCGTTCAGTTTCGATTGTTCTTGCGTCATTGCAAAACCACTCCCCTTCTGTGTCGAACAGCAATCGGTAGTTCTTATCCGCATAAGCATCCACCTCGCAGTGTCCCACACAGGTAAAACCGCCTGCACGTCTTAACCCTTCCCGGAATCCCCGATCCCGCTGAATAAATCAAAAAATCGAATGGTTGCGGCTATCAACCTCCTTTGCTGAATAAAAAACAGACGGCATGGTTTTTCTCCACACCGCCTGCTGGTTTTATAGTTCTATTTGTTTGGCATTATGCGATCTCTTCGGTTTCTTCCTCGACTTCTGACAGTTCATCTTCCTCATCTGCATCTTCGGAAGTTCTGAATCTGGTTCTTCCTCGTCAGTTCTGTGGATGCTTCCGTCAGGTTCTTCCTCCGCAGTTTCCATCTCTTCGATTTCCTCCGGTAATTCTTCCTCCGCAGTCTCTTCTGTAGACTCCTCCATTCTGTCTGCTTCTGGGGTTTCTTCCGGCTGCTCTATGCCATTTAGCTTCTACCTCTTCCACCGCTTTCTCGATGATGCGGATGATGAAATCTTTCTGTTTGATGCCTTCCTTCGCGACTACCCATTTGACTCTCTGGAATAATTCCTCTGTGACCTGTACTGCTAATGTTCTTTTTTCCATGCTCGCTTCTCCTTTGCCTTCCAGTCTGTTAAAGTGTTCTTCTATCACCTGCCGGATAAATATTTGTGTACTTGTTTCCTTTTCTTCGATCTCGGCTCGTACCTTCTCATGTAATTCCACCGGGATCTTTCCGCATATGTTCTTCATCTCTGCCATAAGCGTTTCCCCTTTCGTTTTGTTATACACAACATACTCCAAAATTTGAAAGAAAGCTATTCACAATACCCACTAAAGAATCCATGTCAAATGTATGCAAAACCCAAGCAGATCCAACAATGCCATGCTTTCCTTGCCCATAGGCCTCACCTCCTTTACTCCTGCTCCATCTGAAATAAAAAATCCAGCATCTGACCGGGAATTTCTTCCTTTTCCTGTGCTGGCATCCGTTCCACATCGCCACATTTTAACTCTTCCCGAACAGCCTCCTGAATGAGTTTTTTAAAGTTTCCCTTCTTCTTTTTCTAGGATCACATCCACCAGATACTGATTCCTCTGCCCTGTCGGAACTTCCATCAAAAGCCGCCACGCTTTTTCATGCTCCGGGTTCTTAAGGTTTGGGCGGAAGGAAAAAGACCGGGCGGCTCACAGCGTCCTCATCTGCCCCACAATCCGTTCATATCCGGCAGCGTTGGCATGGACGTCCGTCAAGTAAATCGGGCGACACAGGCGGTCCTGCTCGCTTTACACGGTGTTTAAAAATAGCAGCACCGCCTCCCATGAAAACGGAAGGGACTGCCCGCAGATCAAAGCCTGCCTCGGTGATCGCAGACAGTATTTTTCAATGTAAAGCCTGCCCTGTCTCAATCAAAGACACAACTTCCGCAGGCATGCTGCTGGGTTTTCCACGTAAGACACGCTCGATCTGCGTCTCCGTTACGGACAGCCCGGTATTTCTGCTTACCTGCTCCAGAATCTCATCTATGCAGCGAATAACCCCCAGTTCCAGGCTTCTGCAGGTAGCCGCATTGGGAACCGCGTTATCAAGGCGCATCAAGTCCACCGTCCATCCCCCGATATCCACAAGAAGAACAGAGGGTTCATCCTTTAAATATTCTGGATAAAGAGCCAGAGCTGAATATCCCTGGGGAACAATTTCACATCCTCAATCTGGATCTCATAGCGTTCCCCTTCGTAGAAAAAGCAGACAGGCTGTTCCTTCCGAAACAGATATTCCTTAAATTTCTGTTTTTCCCTTCCAAACCCAGCAAGGGAAGCCCGGCTGCAAGAACAACCTTGCAGTTCTCTCCCCTTTTCGCTTCGAATCTCCTGTGCCAGTGCAGCCAGCGTCAAAAGATAATAATTGTCATTGGCAGTCTTGTCCTTTACTAAGGTCTGCCGCCCAGTTCCACACACACATAATATTCTCCCCGTACTGGAGGACATTCTGCATGGTATAGGGTTCATACTTACCGGATGATCCCCTGTGGGGAAACACACCTGTTTTGTTTTCATGGCATAATACCCATGGTCGATTCCAATGATCATCGCTTACCACTCCCTTCTTTTCTATTCTATGTTAAATTTCCGGTGAAAGAGCCCTTGCCTCGGAGGAGCCATGCCCCGGCAAAGATTCTTTTCTTTCCAGCCTGTTTTTCTTCCTACTTCTAGTCTTGAAAAAATGTTTGGACTGGAAGATAATGCAGTGTTCCTTCCAAAACAAGCGCCTGTCTTTGAAAACGAAGGATACCCTGTTTCTGTACTCCACCATTTCGTAATATGCTTTCTTTGTTAAAAAGTAACGATGATATATTCCCACTTCCCCAAACTTCTCTGTCTGCTTCAACACCAAAAACTCCACCATATACCGTGTCCGGTGCAAACCGTTTCTCACATAGCATGGCATCTCCCTGTACTGCCTTCACACCCTCCGACTCCCTGGCTACTGCCAATAATTCATGGATACTGATACTCACGTTTGCTATCACCTCCCTTCCAATCGAGTAGGAGGAATTTCTCTTAATTGAGAAATTCCGACCTCTCACACCACCGTGCGTACCGTTCGGTACACGGCGGTTCAATCAACTTAACAAGTAACACACCTTTCAGTGTAATAATCTAACATTGTGATTAGTCCAAATGAGGCTAATCTTTTGTTACTTATAGCAACATTTACTGCGCCTTTGTTACATACATAAGCTATTCTCTTACCTGTGTATGCAACTCGTCTAGCTGTGTTTCTGTCTATTCCAAGTTTTACAAGGTTCTTCTCTTGATTCTGCGGTGTTTTCCATTGTTTCCAAATGCACATGCGAAGCCGATAACGGATTCTTGAATCTAATTCCTTGCATAGTGTTTTCATACTACCTATCTTGAAGTAGTTAATCCAACCTCTTATAAGCTGATTAGCTTCTCTACTTTACAGCTGTTGCTAACGCCCCAACTACGACAGGTGAGTCCTTTCATTCTCTTCTTAAACTTCGCTATTGATTTTGCATGCGGTTTTGCCTTAAACTGATGCGCTCTTGAATCAAAGTAGAATCCAAACCCAAGGTATTTAAGTCCACTTGGTCTATCTACTTTGCTTTTAGTCATGTTGACTTTGAGCTCTAGTTTCTCTTCGATGAATCGTGAGATATTTCTCATAACTCTATTCGCAGACATTTCACTTCCGACCATGATAATACAGTCATCCGCATATCGCACAAAATTGAGTCCTCGCTTCTCCATTTCCTTATCCAGTTCGTTCAACATGATGTTTGCCAGTAGCGGCGAAAGGTTTCCTCCTTGCGGTGTTCCTACAATAGAATCCTCATACTCATCATCTATCATGATTCCGCTGACCAGGTATTTCCTAACAATAGAGATGACATCTCCGTCCTTAATTGTTCTTCCAATTAAAGTCATTAGCTTATCATGGTTTACTGTGTCAAAGAACTTTTCCAAGTCAATGTCTACAATCCAGTCATTACCATCATTCATTATATTGAGTGCTGTCAGGATTGCCTGCTGTGCACATCTATTCGGTCTGAATCCGTAACTATGGTCATGGAACTGTTCCTCATAGATTGGTGTTAACACCTGTGCGATGGCTTGTTGTATGAATCTGTCTGTTACTGTTGGTACTCCCAGGTTTCTGACACCGCCATCAGGCTTTGGTATCTCCACTCTTCGTGCTGGCTGAGGCTTATATTTTCTTGTCCTCAACTGTCCCTTGATGGTTTCGCCGTTCTTTGCAAGGTGTTCCTTCAAGTTCTGTGTACTTCATTCCGTCCACTCCCTCTGCACCTTTGTTTCGTACGACTTGCAGATATGTTTTATTGAGGTTATCACCAGAAAGTATCTGCTCCATTAGACTACTTGTGTCCATGTGTTCTTTCCTTTCCGCCTCGCTTGATTTGACCACCTTTTCCCCGATTGGTTACGACAGATGCTGTCATTTCTGCAATACGAAACATACTCAAACTTATTGATTGTTCGCCCCTTCGCTCCATCTCCATTACAGAAACTTCTTTACTACTATGGGCTCGGCTGACTTCTCACAGTTCGTTGTTACTAGGCTAATGAAACCCCTGTGAGACCTCCACGCTTAAGGTGCACGCTCTTTCTCCCCATATATCCGCCGCATTTACTCTGCTTCTACAAACGTGGTAGTTATTAGACTTCGCTGTTCTTTGCCAGCTTATCACTCGAAGCCTAGCCTTATATGCGATTTCTGTCCGTCGGACCAGAGATTCGCTTACAGCTTCCTTCAGATTCCACCTCACAGTGGACACCCTTGCTGTTCGGCTATACACTTCCCACTACCTGGGCATGTTCGGGACTTACACCCGTTAGAGCGCGCCCAAACAAAAAAGACAGACATCTAAATGATGCCTGTCTCTTCCGGGATTTCCATTCCCTTTTCCTTATAGATCTTTTTGACTAATTCTTTTATGTTCCTTCCGGATCTTTCTGTCTGGTACATTGTTACAAAATTCCTGTAACCATCTATCCTGCAAATATAAATCAACTTCGGTTATATCACAAGAAACAATGCTGCAGGTTTCATCATATAGCTGTTCCAGTCTTTGAAAATGTTCTCGGAATTGTTCTCCATAATGATGCCAGATATCCAGGTTCAATCTTGTCAGACCAAGGAAATCGGTAACATATGTCAGCCTGTCCAAATCTGAAAATGTCATTTTTTCTCTTCCCAGCAGGATTGCCCTGTCACGCTTTCCACATAAAAACAGGAAAGCAAACCGTTCTATATCGCTCTGATGCATAATCATTCCCCTTTGCATAAATAATTCCTTATTACGAAACATTATAAAAAGTGAAATCAGTAAAATCAATATAAAGTTTCTTTATTACGAAACATTGAGAAATGAGAGGATTCTATCATGCAGAAAATCAGACCAGATATGGATATCGGTAAAAATATCCAGACAATTCGTTATGCGAATAAACTTACCCAGGATCAGGTCATTGCAAAATTAAACCTGATGGGGATTTCTATGTCCAAAAGTACCTATGCCAAGCTGGAAACCAACCGTATGAACATCAAGGTATCGGAACTTGTTGCCCTTGCTAAAATCTTCCACACCGATATCAACGCATTCTTTTCCGGGCTTCTCTAAACCGGAAAAGAAACATTTCCTATAATTCTTCTCCCTCTTCTTTTCCCCCACTCTCCTTTATCTTTGTTCCCTCCACTCTCTCTTACATTGGGATTGCTTTTTGAAATAATTCCTCATATCGAAGAAGTATATCCATACTGTCTTGTGTAAAATCAAAGGACTGAAGCATAGGGTATCGCGGCAATGCACTTGGGACATATTCTAATTGTTCCAACTGCTTAGATGTGTATTTTTCTTTCTGGCTTCACTATATGGCAAAAGACCGTATTCCGTCTTATACGCTGGAATACGGTCTTTCTTCATTTCCTGTAATGCTTCAATCATATTTTTATGATGGTGTCGGGATTTATAGGTATCTATCTGCCCTCTGGTCATGCCGACAGCCGATGCAAAATCCGATATCCTTTTATAGAATTTCCCTTGAATCTTACATCTTGGAATAAAAGCAAATACCTCAGTCTTGGAGCCACCCACATTCATCCCGTAATTGCTTCACTAAACGGAAACATTCTATAAACGAATATTCTGGTTTATAGCGCTGTTGTCCATATACTAACAGCTTGGAGATATTATATTCCTGCATAAAAAAAGCAAAGATTCTGATATACTTTCCCTTCATACTCAATTTCATATCTTTTCCCATTATCCTGATCGGCAAATAAATAGCTTCCTCCAATGTTTTCCCATATTTCAAGCGTTCAAAAACATTGCAGGGTCTGCACTTGATACTCCGCACACAATTCTACCAATGTATTATAGGATTTTCCTTCAAAACATATCGGTTCTTTCTGCAATAGTTCAAGAACAATTTCTTCTAATGTCCTGTTTCTTGGATGGATTCTGGCTGAAATGGAAGTCTCTCTAATTCCAAATGCTGTTGCCACCTCATATCTGCTCTGATATTTTTTTGCCCCATAGCATAATTTTCTTCTCTTGTGCCTCTTTGCAACGATCTACCGCTTCTTCTACTGTTTTGCACCTTTGTATGTAATGTGCTAATGAATTCCAAGGTAATCCATATTCTTCAGCCAACGCTTTAGGGCGAACGATATAACTTTCCATTGTATTCAAAAAAGTCGCCCTCTTCCTCGCACATCATTGACACACATTTGCATTGCATCTTCTAGCGACCAGCCTCGGCGCCGGAAGGAATATATTCTTTGACGGTCAATTCCATATTCCTCTGCCATTTCTTTTATCGTTTCATATGTTTTCCCATCATAGCAATACGCCATAGTCATCACCTCTTCTCTTTACCACACCAGTATACCCACTTATCGTAAAAAAGCTATTCGGACATACCACTAAAATATTACCTTTATACCTGTCTATTATAGACAATAAAAACCTGCTACAAGGATGTCTTTCCTCATACCAGATATCAATACTTTCTTCCTACTCCATACACATTTTTTCTCATTACTTGTGTATCATGTACCTATATTGTCATGTAATCCTACTGTGTACACGCTATGTACAGTAAGCACATGGGGTTCAGTTTACATCAGCCAGAATAATGGCGGGCTTCGTCGCAAGTGCCCTGGCAATCGCAGCCCTCTGCTGCTGTCCACCAGATAATGTTCCAGGAAGAGCTTCCCTTTCTCTGACAGTCCTAAAAGTTCCAGTATCCCATCTACATATTCCGCGTCAACCTTTCTCCCATCCAGTGCCGCCGGAAGAATGACATTCTCATATACATTAAGATCCGGGACAAGATTATAATTCTGAAAAATAAACCCGATTTTTCTCCTGCGAAATATGGCAAGCTGTTCTTTTTTCATTCCCAGAAGGCACTTACCCTCTACCAACACTTCCCCTTCTGTTGGCACATCCAGTCCACCCAGCATATGCAAAAGTGTACTTTTCCCGGATCCGCTTTTTCCGATAATAGCAACGAATTCCTGATCTTTCACACGAAAATCTACGCCATCCAATGCCTTTACCGTATTTTCACCCATTTGATAGTATTTTTTTAAGCTTCTTGTCTCTACAATGTATTCTTTCATTGGTTTGCCTCCTTCTTTTGATATTCTATAGAATATCTCCTAAAAATCACAAACCTGTCTCAATTTTTAATTATCACAATATTGTGACCATCCCCGATCGGTTATGTTACGATTCATTCACCGGTAAATACAAGCGAAAACACGCTCCTTTTTTCCCACTTCAGACTGTACTTCTATGTAGCCCTTCTGAAGTTCCATGATTGTTCTTGCAAGATATAATCCGATCCCAACCCCTGGTTTATCATGCACCTCCGGCTCACGGTAAAATCTTGTAAAGATCTCTGCCTGCCTCTCCGGGGCAATCCCTTTTCCAGTATCAGAAATGCTGATCTTTAAAAATAATTCCTGTCTTTCTGTCTGAATATGGATCTTTCCAGCTGGTTCGGTATACTTGAGTGCATTGTCCAGAATATTATAAATTACTTCCTCCGTCCATTTGCTGTCATGACGGATCATCATATTTTCTTCGCAGTTCACATATAGATCAATCCCCTTCAACGCCGCCTCCGGAACCACATCGGCAACTGCATGGCGGATTGTTTCGTATAGATTTTGGTCTTCCTTATGTATTTGCAGAATTCCCGTTTCAAGCCTTGACATTTTTACCATGCTCTGCATTAAAAAAATCAATTTTTCCCATCTGCCCTTTGATTTTTTCCCAAAAACTCCTGACCGTTTTGCGAAACTCTTCATCCTCAAGGAGTTCCAGGTATAGTTTTATATTGGCAATGGGCGTCCTTGCCTGATGGGATATATCAGAAATCAATCCCTTTACTCTTTCTTTCTCACGAAAACCGTCTTCTTCTTTTTTCCTTTGAAATACATTCCCGGCTTTTCGCTAATTGTGTTCCTGTTCTTCCCCAGAGGCTATCCTCCAATTCTTCTTCCATATTCCATTCTTTCCCTGTTACGATAGCATCCAAAGCAGCTTCCACTTTTTCAGCAAACAGCCTTGCTTCCTTTTTTGTGCGGTAGTTTTTCCATAACAATACCAATACTACTGCAAATAAAATGATAATCATGATACACATCCGCCAATCCATTGATATCCCATCCCATATACATTTGAAATATACCTGTGATCCTGATCTTCAATCTTTCCTCTCAGACGATTCACATTTACTGCCAGTGTGTTTGTCCACAAACTGTCCTCCACTGTCCCACAACCGCTCCAATAACAGATCATAAGTCAGAAGCTGTCCTCGGTTCATAAGAAATTGACAAAGCAGACGGCACTCTGTCGGTGTGACGGGGCATTCCTGACCTTTTACCGTTACTCGTGCATTATCCAAATCTATATATAAGTACTCATCTGCAAAAATCAGACGATTGACCGAAGCAGTTCTTTTTAAAATGACTTCTATTTTTCTAAGTAAAATCTTCATTGAAAATGGTTTAGTAACGTAATCTTCTGCCCCGGATTCATATCCTGCCAGAGCATCCTCCTCCATATCCCTGGCTGTCAGGTAAATGACCGAACTTCTCTTTGCTTTTTTACCCACTGGCAAAAAGAGAAGCCCTCGCCATCTGGAAGATTCACATCCAGAAGGACATATCTATCTGATTCTCAAAAAAATCTGCTTCCCTTTTTCCATAAAAGTCACACCATAAACTCCATATCCTGACTTTTTCAAAAAATAACAGATTGCCTGATTCAAATCAAAATCATCTTCTACAACTAATATATACTGCATATCCTAATTCCTCCGATACAGATTCTCACAAAGAAATCTCTGCATAGCAATGATACCTTTCAATATTGTACCACAGACTTTTCCTGGGTATGAAAAAAAAAGAAAGAATCTCAATTTTGTGATTATTCAGTGCGCAAAAAAGAAAATATTTTATAAGTCTTTTCATATATCGTTTGTTTTTTGTTTACCTTATTAATTTCCTCTCTGAAATTCTTTTTTGCCATGAAAGTTTTCTGTCTTTCTTCTGCCACCTGATTCAAAGCATCATCTCTTTCTCTTCTCATCTTTTTTCGTATGCAGTTACGTTCGACATATTTGTTTTCCTTTTGTCTCAATCACTTATAAAAAGTTGCTCTACAAATCAGCAAATAGCCCAGATATTCCTGAATGGTTGGGATATCCTCTTCCTCAACCAGATCCTTTAAATACTTCAACCACATTTCGGGTTTAGGAGCTTCCGGATTATAATTGACATTTAACCGGTTTCTAACAACATGAATTGGAATTAAGTGGTCGCCACACTGTACGCGCCACACTACAATTTCCATGATGAAAGAACACAGCATTGATGAAACTACCATCAAGAAGATTGTTGGACATTCTGGAGCTATGACGCTTACAGAACGTGTCTACACTCATCTTGATGTCCAGGTTCTGATCGATGCCATAAACAAAATTGTGGGAGACATTCCATAAAGATTCGAGGGTAAGAAAAACCCCAGAAACACATGGTTTCTGAGGTTTTGTATGCATTTTTTCGTCCCAAACGATTATCTCTTTGTGAACAGAAATTAACGTTTAGAGAACTGAGGAGCGCTACGAGCTGCTTTGAGACCGTATTTCTTACGTTCTTTCATACGTGGGTCACGTGTAAAGGTATCCGGCTTTCTTAAGTACCGGTCTGTAATCAGAATCTGCTTCAAGAAGTGCTCTTGCGATTCCGTGACGGATTGCTCCTGCCTGTCCTGTGTATCCACCGCCATGAACGTTAACTAATACGTCAAATTTTCCTTCTGTTTCTGTTGCAGCCAGAGGCTGACGAACGATAACTTTCAGAGTCTCTAATCCGAAATATTCATCGATATCTCTTTTATTAATTGTGATTTTGCCTGTACCAGGTGTAAGGTAAACTCTTGCGATTGATTTTTTTCTTCTTCCTGTTCCGTAGAATTTAGCTGTTGCCACTTTTATTTCCTCCTTTCAAACCTCTGACTAAAATGTTAAAACTTCTGGTTTCTGTGCCTGATGAGCATGTTCTGCTCCAGCATATACGTGAAGTTTCTTGTACATTGTTCTTCCCAAAGGTCCTTTTGAAGCATACCTTTAACAGCCAGCTCGATAACCTTCTCCGGTTTCTTAGCCATCATTTCTTTTAATGTGGTTTCTTTCATTCCTCCTACATAATCTGAGTGATGATAGTATACTTTCTGATCTAATTTCTTTCCTGTAACTTTGATCTTTTCAGCGTTGATAACAATTACGTTGTCACCTGTATCAATGTGCGGTGTAAATTCCGGTTTATTTTTTCCTCTTAAAACTTTAGCGACTTCTGCTGCAAGACGTCCAAGTGTCTGTCCTTCAGCGTCAACTACATACCATTTTCTTTCAATCTTATCTGGATTAGCCATGTAAGTTTTCATTGGTTGACCTCCTATGAATTTCAGTTGACTAATTATTTTCATTGTAGATTCTATAGAAAACAAGTTCACTCCGGGGCTTTGGTGCAAACTGTTTCTTCTCACGTCATACTTGCATATTATATTATACCAGCAGGCTTTTGTCAACTGTTTCTTGCTGATTTTCGTCACTTTTTTTGTGGGAATATTCTACAGCATTTCTTTCAGATTGTCCACAGTTTCTTCTGCCTTCACCAGTGTAATACTGCCATTATCCAGGCATTCAACAAACTTATATACCAGGTCAGGATCAAACTGTCTGCCTGCATCCTGAAGAAGCTTCTCCCGTGCCACTTCAATAGGAAAATGCTTTTTTATAACATCGTTTGATGTCATGGCATCAAAAGAATCTGCCACGCACAAAATCCGCGCAGTCAGTGGAATATCTTCTCCTGCGATCCGGCGTGGATATCCTTTTCCATCATACCGCTCATGATGACCGATGACTGCCGGAATTACATAATCCAGCGATGGAAGGTGACGGATAATATCGATCGATGCCTCTACATGCCCTTTGATCGTCTCGTATTCTTCATCTGTCAGACGTTCTGCTTTATTTAATATATATTCCGGAATACCGATTTTACCTACATCATGCAAGAAGTGCTGCCTGACGGATAATCTCTATCATATCTTCGTTCATTCCAAGGGTCGTCGCCAGTGACGTTGCATAATAAGCTACGTTGTTGGAATGGCTGAACGTATAGTGATCCTTCGCATCAATTGCCGCCGTCAGCGCATAAATCGTAGACTCATACTCCTGATAAATATGGGTGCGATTCCTTGTATTGTTCCCCACTGTTGTTCCGGAACATCATATCAAAGACCTGGATCCCATTTTTTCCACTATGTTTCACATGATAAACTGCAAGATCCACATTTTCCATCAACTCTTTCACGTTCCTTGCCGCATAAGGAGCCGCACTGATACCGGCACTCACAGTTACCGCTTTCAGCTTCATGTCCGTCCTGGAGTTATTCATAACAGAAATCTGCTTTTCAATGGATTCCACCAGATTTCTGGCAGAGAAAAGATCATATCCCGGTAAAAGAACCGCAAATTCCTTTCCTCCATAGCGGGCCGTGTATCCACTTTCTCCGACACTGCTTCTGATAATATCTGCAATCCGCTGCAGACACAGATCTCCTTCTTTCACCCCATACAACTGATTATACAATTTAAAATCATCTACATTGATGATCGCAAGTGCCAGCGATGCCTCCCTGTTTTTCTCAAGCTCTTCATTCAGCACTTCATAGAAATATTTCCGGTTCAGTAATCCGGTCATCTCATCTGTTCTGGCTTCCTGGCGGGCTCTCTCGTACAATCTTGAATTCTTAATCGCAATCGATGCAACCGATGTAACAGATGAGATCAGCTGCACCTCATCATATACCAGCCGTTTTTTCACCGAAGCATCTGTGATCAGAATCACACCAACCAGGCATTCTCCATCTTTCAGCCCTGCACAGTAACGGATATGCGTCTTATCCAGCCGGTGTTTTTCACTCTCCCACATCGACTTATACTCCACGGTATAACGGAAATCCCGGTAAATAATCGGCTCTTCATGTTCTTTCAGCCACTGGATCATCGGGTTTTCTTCTTCCATCGTAAATGTCAGATCATTCAGTGGCTGATCACTTGCCACTCCCCGATATGGCTGTCCTGGTGCGTCCTGCATACAAATATAGATATTTCCAACATCCATCAAATCTTTCATAACATGGATCGTTTTATCCAGGATTTCATTTAAATCCAGCGTCTTCGAAATTGCAGAGCTGAACTCCCTGATTTTTTCTGTCTGATAATTTTCTTCCCGAACAAACACACTGCGTACCAGAAGCTTCCACAAAAAAAAGTAAACAGCGCATAAATCACCAGAAACACAATTGCAAAAGCAAGGGCATAAAGCGTTGTATTCTTATTCATCTGTATATGGAAGATTTTCTGCAGATATGGAATTACATTCAAAAATACAATAACAGAAAACAAAAATCCCACACCGTAACACAGACTGGGCGATGCCAGCATCTGCAGCCGGAACAGACGTCTGCGGATCAGTGCATAAAACAGGAAAAATACATTTACAACACCACTTAAAATATCAATCGGAAATCCACTGAAAAATGGTATTCCAAGCAACATATTCCCTGCAAACAACACCAGAACCCCTGCCATGACCGGTTCATACTGTACTTTCATATTGGGATTCGCTTTGCAGATCCGCACAAGGATAAGGAAAAGATAAATCAAAAAAATCCCAGCCGGGAAAAAAGAGTACTAATATAGTAGGTTTAATCTCATACACAAAAGTAGGAAGCCCATTCTTTTCCACCACATTCGGGCATCCCAGGAATACCCCATGCCGGATATTTACCACAAAACAGATCAGCATAACAACCAGATATATTTTCCCTGGCAGACCTTTTTTTCACCCCGCCAAATGCCAGAATAAAACAATAATATGCATACGGCAGTAGTAAAATTCCAAGCAGGGAAACCTGATACCAGAATTCATAACTTGGCCACAGATGGACACGCATAAATGCCGATCCTCCAGCCCAGAAAAGCAGTCCAACCAACACTACCAGAAAGCTATTTACAATTTTATTTCGCTTCGCTGTCAGAAACATCAGCAAAGATAAATCCATAGCACACCATTGCTATGATTGAAATATATCCATAGGTTCCCATAATTCCCTCTTATCTCACTTTGTTCAAACATTCCTGCACTTCCAGCAACGCCTTCAAATCATAATAAGAAGGATTCATCTGATGCAGTTTTTTTCCAGTCTGTTTTTCATAAGTTTCAAATGTTCCGCACGTAAAAATTGTAACCTGTAACGGATCCATACCCAGAATTTTCTTAAGGTCACGGTAATCCTGATCAATATATTTGAAATATGTACTCAGTAAATCCTTTAAAATATCGGCGCTCATGGCACTGTTCAGCAAGGATTCCCGTTCCAGTTCTACATACATATGCAGATATGGGCGGTTCTTTTCATTATATTCTTTTGCCGCAACCCAGTTTGTGATCGGGAGCTTTGACAGACGAATGACATTTCGGATCCCATTTTCTGAAATTCTTGTAAATCCTGCTATGTCAATGATCCATGGTACCCTGTCCACATATTCAAAACGTGGGATCTGTGTTTCATCTTCCTTGTTTTCCAGTCCAACGCACCGGTACATATCACCACAACGATATCTCGCGAATGCACCACCTTTCAAAATCGTAAATACGAGCTCATATTTTTCTCCCGGCTGGACTTCATCCATCAGATATGTCGGTGGAACATAAGACGGATCCTCATGATTTTTCAACATGTCCTTCTCTGTGATAAATTCATAAAATGCCGTATCCGGGAAGAAATACATTCCTTTTCTCGTCCAGGTCTCTGTCCCCATTATAGATGGTTCCGTACCGGCAAACAATTCCATCGGCCGGATTCCCCAGAGTTCTTCCAGATCATCTTTATAGCACTGATTGTCCGTACCTGCTACCATGAACCCTTTCAAATGGAATAAATCCTTTGGGAGTAATTGCCGGTTCTCCTTTTTGCAGCGGTATTTTGCCTGTATCATACGGAAGATCATATGCGGTCTGCATTTCAGAAGACTTGATAGTTGGATACCGCCGCCACCGGTCATCGAAGAAAGGCTCAGACTTACTGCGTAAGCCACACTTCCAAGACCAAAGAAAAATCCAAGATCTTTTTGCATAGCCATCTTAAATCCCAGTTTATTTCTTTCGCTGAAGCTCATATTTACAGCATCTTTTACTGCCGGAAGGAACTCAATATCGATTTCTTCCCCGAGTGCCAGTGGAAAAAAGTCCGGTAGCATACGGAAGCGGTGCCAGCGCATACAGAAATTTGTCCGTAGATGCAACATCAAAAGAACCCTTTTTCCTGCTGGTCGATAAAATCAGACATGCTGTCACATTATTCCGGTAGGTATCCAGCATACTTCTTGTATACGGTGCAACCTTAATCGGATGTTTCCCGCCTTCCCAGGTTGTCTGAATCCAGATCACCGGATTCCCCGGAAGCATATCAGGCTGCTTGGTCAGAAGAATGTCTGCATAATCTTCATACTCCGTCAGCGGTACCATTTTGCGGAATTCATCCAGATTTCGGGGATGTTTTCCTTTCAAAATCGACTGTCCAAGTCCACAGTTACTCCACAGCTGGATCTGTTCTTCCATCAGCCGCCGCTGGATTTTCATGTAACCGTCCATCGACAGATCCAGAAATCCACAGTACTGCTTTGCCATATTTCATTATACTGTTGTTTTTTAATTTTTCTTTTAAATTCATAGACTGTCCGCTCCAGATCAATCATTTTTTTCTGATAGTACGCAGGCACACCCGTATACTTTTTCTGTTCGGTATCAGAAACGGTGTACTTTGCTGATATTCTCTATAATTAAAAAACGTCTGCGGAAAAGTCCACAGATCCTGAAAAATGATATACAGATAATTCCAAAAAATCATAAGTAAAAAATAAATCCCATGTTTCCATCCACCGACCATTCCCCACATGCACAAATATGCTCCTGCAAACCATAAAACACCAGGATGGCGGCACAATCCATACATACCTTCCGTATAAAGCCGCACGCAGTTTATTTTCTTCACAATAGGTTTCTTCAAAGGGAAGCGCAAAAAACAACGTATAAATGAGCAGACAAAGGAAAAGGAATCCTCCTAATCCAAATCCGGTCATTGTTCCGATCTTCCGCTGGCAACTCCCCATGCTTTGCATAAAGCTCTGCAATCAGTGATACTACAACGAGAATACTCCCAGCTGCAAAAAAATTTTTTGTAATACTGCATTCTTCATCCGAACACTGTTGATATCATAAATAAAATACAGAATAAATCCTGTACTTCCTAGTATAAACTGCCACATTTTTCTCTCCATGATTTGTGCATTATTATGCACAAATACCTTTTCACGCACTCTAAATTATAATAAAAGCTACTATAAATTGCAACCAAAAAATGTCTTCCCTTTCCCCTTTTTTCAAAAACATTACCATATCATTACATTTTTTACAAATTCCACTTTTGCTTTAAATAGTATACCATCATTTGCTTCTATCTGATACAATAGATGTATGGGATTTTTATCCAAATTTTGACTAAAAGGCAGGTACTAGAATATGTGGGCTTATGAAGGAATTTTTTATCAGATCTATCCAATTGGATTCTGTGGCGCTCCGACCGCAAATGACGGCAAAACCGTATCCCGGATTTTAAAATTAAAGGACTGGAGCAGTTATCTGGAATCCTTAGGTATCTCTTCTATATTATTAAATCCAATTTTCGAATCAGACAATCATGGTTATGATACCAGGGATTATAAAAAAATCGACTGCCGTCTCGGAACCAATGAAGATTTCGCAGAAGTATGCAAAGATCTCCATGCACACAATGTAAAAATCGTTCTTGACGGTGTGTTTAATCACGTAGGACGCGGCTTCTGGGCATTTAAGGATGTACAGGAAAAGAAATGGGACTCTCCATACAAGGACTGGTTCTGCATCAATTTTGACGGTAATTCCTGCTACAATGACGGATTCTGGTATGAGGGATGGGAAGGACATTTTGAACTGGTCAAACTGAATCTTGCCAATTCTGCTGTTGTAGATTATCTCCTGGAATGTGTAAAAGGCTGGATCGATGAATTTGACATCGACGGTCTCCGGCTTGATGTTGCATACTGCCTGGACCGCAATTTCATGAAACGTCTGCGCAGTTTCTGCCAGGAATTAAAACCTGACTTTGCCCTGATCGGAGAGGTTCTCTTCGGGGACTACAATCAGATCGTCAATGACGAAATGCTTTGCAGCTGCACCAACTATGAATGCTATAAAGGTATTTATTCCAGCTTCAACAGCATGAACATGTTTGAGATTGCGCACTCTCTGAATCGTCAGTACGGACCGGAAGACTGGTGCATTTACCGCGGAAAACATCTGATGAATTTTGTAGACAACCATGACGTCACCCGAATCGCCAGTATTCTGACCAACAAGAACCACCTGCCGCTGACTTACGGACTTCTTCTTGGTATGCCGGGTGTTCCTTGTATTTATTATGGAAGTGAATGGGGTGAGGAAGGGGTAAAAGCACCAAATAATGACTACGCCCTTCGTCCATGCTTTGAAGAACCAAAGCCAAATGAACTGACCGAAGAGATCAAAAAAATGATCCACGTCAGAACCGGAAGCAATGCACTCTGCCACGGAAGCTACCGTAATGTTGTCCTGACCAACCATCAGCTCATCTTTGAGCGTCGGACCGATGATGAACGGATGCTGGTTGCGATCAATGCATCGGACGCACCGTTTACTGCGCACAATGGAGAACTCGGAGGCACAATGACCGACCTGCTCACCGGAAATGAAATCCAGATGAGCGGACAGCTTGAGATGCCGCCGTACAGTGTGCAGTATCTGAAATAATATCTCCGGACATTTTCCAAAGCAGACCTCTTTGGTTTGCCATGAGAATGATTGATATTGCTTAACAGCACAAATGCCAGTTCCGGCTTGCTGTCGGTTCTGGCATTTTTTCAAAGAATCTCTGTTCCAGTAAATACAGTAATTTCGTTTGAGATTTCATGTCATTTAACGGAACTTCGATTTTCTATATTCCCTCGGAGTCATTCCATAATTTTTTTCGAAAAAAGCCTGTAAAATTGTGTCCGATTACTAAAGCCAAGGTCCTCCATGATTTCTGCAATCGTAAGATCCGAATCCAAAAGAAGTCCCTCCGCCTTTTCCATTGTAAATTTCGTGCTATATTCATACAGAGACAACCCGGTATATTCTTCAACCGTTTTATAAAGATAATCTCCTGAATAACTAAACTTTTCCTCCAAATCCTTTCTGCGCACCTGTCCATCCTTTTCCCGGATATAACTGGTTATCTGATCAAATAGTTCTCTCTCAGACGTATTTCCGAAAGCAACCGGCGTATTTGTGTAAAGCGCTCCGTCAAACAATGCAGATAACATTCCTATCATTGCTCCTGCAATCTGAAAATTTGATTTAGGCGTTCTCTTCTGCAATCCTACTGCAATTTTGTCAAAACAATCATGCACTACTTTTGTCTCTTTCATCGGAATAAAATCGATATAAGCCCGTTGTGATGCCTCTTCTTTATCCAATTCATGTAAAAAAGAATTTCCTTACCATCTCATATTCCTTTTGCGTTTCCCGGAAAAAACACTTGGAAATTGTAGTAAATTCAAAATATATTCTTGTGTAAATTCCAGAAAAATCACTCTGCAATACTCATCGAATTCCTCCAGATGGCGAATATTCATATTCATCAGACAGCAACTTCCTTTCGGATAAAGATGTCTGGTATTTTCAATGTTCTGATATAGCCTTCCATCTGCAACATACATCAACTCATAGAAATTATGTCTGTGCATACTTTTCCTTTCAAGAATTTTGTCCGATTCCTCCTTGTCCATACAAAGATATCCTAAGTTCTTCGGTCCCTATAAAGGTAAGCACCTCTCTTCCTTCTTCTTTTTCCGGATAATAGGAATCTAAAATAAAAAGAAAGACTATCTTCTGTAAAATGATTTTCTCCAAAACCTTTTTCATATGCCTTCATTTCTTTAATTAAATCCTGATACATCATAGGACGTGTAGATTGAAAATACATAATTTATTCCTCTTTCTGATAAAAACCAGTTTTATCTTTTTATAGTGATCATTCCTGTTCATCTCGAATAGCTCTTAACAATTGAATCTGATACACATAAGGTTCAATCCCATCATTTATGCCATTTATACTCTTTTTCATATCATTTATAATAATATCATATGATGTGGATGTCAAAATTTTTACCACTCACTAATTAACCGAATTGTTCTATTCAATAGTAAAAGCGAGGAAAACTTATGCAAAAACAGATTTCAACCGTGACTGGACCGTACAGAAAGACGGATCCAATGAAATACTTCATGTCAATCTTCCAGATGACGCCATGATCCGTGAAGAGCGCTCAAAAGAGAATAAAACCGCAAGTGCAAGTGCCTATTTTGCCGGTGGCAAATATATTTACACTAAAATTTTCGATCTTTCGGAAAATGAAACCAGACAAACTCTGATCTTAGAATTTGAGGCTGTCTATCAAAACGCAACCGTATTCTTAAACGGCAGACAGGTTGCCGAACATCCTTACGGATACACAAACTTTTTGTTGACATCACCGGAAAAGTTATTGCCGGAACAAATGAACTGAAAGTCGTTGCAGACAACGCAGATGTCCCGAACAGCCGTTGGTACTCCGGATCCGGTATCTACCGCGAAGTGCACCTTTACCGTTCCGGAAGTTCTTATATCCGCCCGGAAGGGTTAAAAGTGCAGATTGTTGATCTTAATACAATCCACATTTTTACTGACGCGGTTATGCAGCCTGATGAAAAAATTGTACTGGAAATTTTCAATGACACTGGCAAAATCGTATCTTCCGAAGGCACAGATGTCACCATCACCATCCCAGATGCACACCTCTGGTCTGCCGAAGATCCTTATTTATATACCTGCAAGGCAACCCTTCTACAAAATGGAACTGCCATTGATACTGCCAGAACCTCTTTCGGAATCCGTACCCTTTCCTGGGGAAAAGATGGATTTCTTGTAAACAACAAGTCCGTCCTTTTCCGGGGTGCCTGCATCCATCATGATAATGGGGTACTCGGTGCCTGTGGCTTCCATGATGCTGAATGTCGGCGGGTACGCATTTTAAAAGAAGCCGGATTTAATGCCATCCGTTCTTCACACAATCCCATTTCAAAGGCAATGCTGGATGCATGCGATCAACTTGGTATGTACATTATTGACGAAGCTTTTGATATGTGGCTGATCAAGAAAAATCCTTACGATTACGCCGGTGAAACATTTTCCAAATGGTGGAAAGCTGATATTGCTGCCATGATTTCAAAAGACTATAACCATTCTTCTGTTGTGATGTACTCTGTTGGAAACGAGATTACAGAGCTTGGACTTGCGGACGGGCAGGAACAGGCCCGTATCATGACTGAATTCTGCCATACCAAAGATCATACAAGACCTGTCACAGCCGGGATCAATCTGATGCTTGCTACCATGGCCGGAAGTAAAAAAAGTATTTATGGCACGGACGAAGACGGTAAAGTCAAAGACAGTGGTTCCGGTGGACTGGATAACGCTCCGACCTCTGAATTTTTTCAATATCATGATGAACAAAATGGGCGGACTCATCAATAAAGCAGCCAAAACAAAAAAAAGCGACTGCCATTGCTGAAATTATGTCCGGTATTTTCGATATTCCCGGATATAATTATGCATCCAGCCGCTATAAAATTGATGCCAGAAATCATCCGGAACAGGCGACAACCGGCTCTGAAACTCTCCCCGCAGACCCTTTACGATAACTGGCAGCTTGTCAAATCGATTCCTACCATGACCGGCGACTTTATGTGGACCGGATATGATTATCTTGGTGAATCAGGCATTGGCACCATTCAGTACAAAGACAAAAAAGACGAAGCAAAATGCCGATCCGGGCCTTTATTATTTCCGGTGGTGCCGGTATCATTGATATCTGTGGAAAAAAACGTCCGGAAGTTGGATGGAGCAAGATCATCTGGGGATTACAGAAAACTCCAACAATTGGTGTTGACCCTTATACCCGCACAGACTATTTCCAGTCTCTTTCTATGTGGCGTGTCACAGATGCGGTGGAAAGCTGGTCATGGGAAGGCTGCGAAGGGAAAAAAGCTTCTGTAACAATCTACTCAGATGCAGACAAAATAGAACTTCTTGTCAATGGAAAAAGCGCAGGTAAAAAAACCGAAAAAAGATATTGCAAAATTCAGGAAAATGCCATATGAAGCCGGCAAAATCGAAGCCATTGCTTACGACTCCTCCGGAAAAGAAACAGCCCGCACCACGCTTGTCTCAGCCACTGGAAAAACTTCGATAAAACTCACTCCTGAAACAACAAACCTCTGTGCAAATGGTCAGGATCTCTGCTTCCTTAATATCGATCTTATCGGTGAAAATGGAATCACAAAATCCTCTGTCGACCAGGAGCTGAAAATAGAAATCTCTGGTCCTGCAACACTTCAGGGATACGGTTCTGCAAGACCAAATGTTGAAGAAAGCTTCTGCAACGATACTTTCAAGACATTCTATGGCAAATCCTTAGCCGTAATCCGGGCCGGCTATGAACCAGGCATGTCACTGTAAAAGTATCCGGAAAAGGATTAGACACCCAGGAACTCACACTAAATATCTGTTAAAACTCTACAGATTTCTAAATAAAACCAAAGGAGAACATCAGAACTCTTTTTCTGTTCTGACGTTCTCCCTTCTGGTCATTTATCCCATTTTCTAATAAATATATTTCTTCATTTCCTGATATACCCTTGCAAGAGGAAGTCCTACGATCGTATTATAATCACCTTCAATCCCACAGAGATACACGCCAAATGCCCCTTGGATTCCATAGGCTCCTGCCTTGTCCATCGGCTCTCCTGTCGCAATATATTCCCTGATTTCTTCCTTGCTCATCGGATATACATGCACATCACTGCATTCATGAAATGTCTTCCGGATCTTTTTCCCATCCTTCTTTATCAGAAGCGTAACACCGGTGTAAACCTGATGTGCTTTTCCCTGAAGCATGGAAATCATCTGATATGCCTCTTCTTTATCCTTTGGCTTTCCGAGAATCTTTCCATCCGCTGCAACCACCGTATCTGAGCCGATCACCAGAAAATCTCCTGTATTTTTCGTTTCATACTGCTGATAGACATCTTCTGCTTTCTGTACAGAAAGTTCTTCCACAACCTGGCTTGGAACCTGGGATGTAATTACTTCCTCACAGTGTGACGGCATGACTACATGCTTTATATTTCCCTGTTCCAGCAGTTCTGTCCTGCGCGGTGATGCAGAGGCCAGAACTACAGTCAGCTTCTGTGTCCTACTACACATAGCCTAATCCTCTTTCACAAGAATCTTCTTAATTTCTCCCATATACATGTTATGCATATCTTTGTCAGCATACCATTTGTCAAGATTTGCTTTCTCAACAAAATTTTCTTCTCCCATGCGCTGTACATAAACCTTCTTGCATACAAAGATCATTTTTGCTTCTTCAAACGCAACTGTTCCATCTACATAATATGGTGTCAGACCGGCTTCTTTGATCTTATCTTCGTCCCTTCCGGAGACTCTTCCACAGAGATTTAACGCTTCTCTATGCTCTTCTCCAAAGAATGCCAGTGTAAAATAATCTTCTCTGTCTACAAATTCTTTTGTATAACGGGAATCACGGATATAGGCTGTTGCAGTTGGTTTTCCCACATGATTCCGACACCGCCCCCCAGCTTGCGGTCATGGTGTTACATTTTTCTTCATTTCCTGCTGTGATCAGCATCCACTGTTTTCCGATCAGCTCAAATGGATTATCCTTTAATTCTTCTGCTTTTATTTCTGTAAAACTCATTTTTCTGTCCTCTTATTTTGCGATTACTTTACGGAAATTCTTCTTTCCTTTTCTTACAACTTTTCCTTCTCCTTCAAAGTCTGCTTTTGCAAATGTTGCTGAAATATCAGAAACCTTTTCTCCGTCAACGGCAACTCCGCCCTGCTGTACAGCACGACGTCCTTCTGATTTGGAAGCAACCAGTCCGCTCTTATGAAGAAGTGTCAGGATATCGACAGACCCGTCTGCGAAATCTTCATCAGAAAGCTCTGCTGTCGGCATATCTGCTGCATTTCCTGAGCTGAACAGTGCACGTGCACCTTCCTGTGCCTTCGTAGCTTCTTCTTCGCCGTGAACAAGCTTTGTCAGCTCATATGCAAGGATTTCTTTCGCTGTGTGAAGCTGTGCGCCTTCCCAGGCATCCATCTTGTCGATCTCTTCAAGCGGAAGGAATGTCAGCATACGCAGGCATTTGATAACATCTGCGTCATCCACATTTCTCCAATATTGATAAAAATCAAATGGAGACGTCTTGTCCGGATCAAGCCATACAGCACCAGACTGTGTCTTCCCCATTTTCTTGCCTTCTGAATTCAGAAGCAGTGTGATTGTCATCGCACTTGCATCTTTACCAAGCTTACGACGGATCAGCTCTGTTCCTGCAAGCATGTTGCTCCACTGGTCATCTCCACCAAACTGAAGGTTACATCCGTATTTCTGGTATAACATGTAGAAGTCATAGCTCTGCATGATCATGTAGTTGAACTCAAGGAAGCTTAGTCCTTTTTCCATACGCTGTTTGTAGCATTCTGCTGTCAGCATACGGTTTACAGAGAAGTGTGCTCCGACTTCACGAAGTACTTCTACATAATTCAGATCCAGAAGCCAGTCCGCATTATTAACCATCAGTGCTTTTCCATCTGAGAAATCAATAAATCGGCTCATCTGTTTCTTAAAGCAGTCACAGTTGTGCTGGATTGTCTCCGGTGTCATCATCTGACGCATATCTGTTCTTCCGGATGGATCCCCGATCATAGCAGTACCGCCCCCGATCAAAGCAATCGGCTTATTGCCAGCCTCCTGCAGTCTCTTCATCAGGCACAATGCCATAAAATGTCCTACATGAAGACTATCTGCCGTAGGATCAAACCCAATATAAAACGTAGCCTTCCCATTATTCACCAGATCCCTAATTAACGGCTCATCCGTAACCTGTGCAATCAATCCTCTAGCCTGCGGCTCTTCATAAATACCCATTTCTAATCTTTCCTTTCTTTTCAAAACCTATATCTTACTCACAGCCAATCTTCTCCGCCAGGAGAAGGAGGCGTCCCTGTCTGGAACTCTTTGAAGTTTTTAAGGATGTCAGCCATCCGGAAACCATTTCTATTTGACTGCATGTGCAGGCGGATGCTCATACTTCTTAGGTTTTGGGAATTTGTGTTATGATTGAAAATCCATCTGTCTGAGCGAAGCGAGTTATGGATTTTCAATCATGCCCTTAACAAATTTACAAAACCTTAGAAGTATGAGCTGCCGAACCCGCAGACAAATAGAAATAGATTCCGGATAGCGTCCGTCCTGAACCCCTTCAATTTTTCCAATAAAAAACCTCGTCCTCCGGCCAATCAGCCTTTAAGGACGAGGTATATTCTCTCGTGGTACCACCTTAATTCACATCCGGCTCGCACCGAATGCCTCAGTCAGTAACTAACATTACCGTAGCAGGTATAACGTCCGCCACTCCGTCACAGCTTACTTGCGCTTCCGTGCGTTCGGTGTGAAACTCCAAGATGTATTCACATCTGACTCTTCGTGCACCTCTCATCAACCGGTTACTTTCTGTCTGAGCCTTGTCATCTGCTACTTGCTCTCTTCATAGTCTGTAATTTTCTCTTCTTTTGTCATACTACCGTATCCTTCAAAATTTGTCAAGCCGGATTTCACGCCAAATTATCACAAAACAACTTTGTCAAATCCAATTCACAGCCTTCCATCATTTTCCGAACCACTCTCGCAGATTCCCTAATTCCAGAAATCCGTCTTCTGCTCCAGCTCAATATCTGCACTTTTAAACACCGGATTAACTCCCCGCTTCAACTGATCCTCATAATCCCGGATTGCCTTAAATGCCGTCCCGGACAAAATCAGGATCACCGGAATATTGATCAGTGCCATCACACCCATCAGTACATCGGAAAGATCCCACAAAAGCGACATTTCCATACCTGCCCCTAGAAATACAACAAATGCAGATACCAGGCGGAATCCGCGCATAAATTTTTTCCCGGTTCCTTTTTATGGATATAGGTCAGAAGATTGTCGCAATAGAAACAATTTCAAGCAATGTTGTAAACGCAAAAATACCATAGCCACCGTTATAAATACCGGACCAAATGCTCCCAGGGATTCCTGAAGAGATGCCTGAACCCACGGTGCCCCCTGCATCTCCCCTGGTTGGATCAATGCCAGACGACATACACATCATCGCCGTTGCCGTGCAAAGAAGAAGTGTGTCGATAAAGACAGACAGCATCTGAACCAGTCCCTGTTTGACCGGATGGCTGACATTTGCAGAAGCAGATGCATTCGGTGCCGAACCGATTCCGGCTTCGTTGGAATAAAGCCCACGGCGGATACCCTGCATCATAGCAGAACCCGCAAACGCTCCGAAAATCGCCTTGAAATCAAACGCTTCCTCAAAAATACGCAGGAACATTTCCGGCACATTGCGGATATTGATGATAACCACAATCAGCGCCATACCGATATATGCAAGTCCCATCACCGGCACAAGCGTCGATGTCACCTTTACAATACGGCTTCCACCGCCAAGCAGACACCATCCGGTCAGAACTGCCAGAATCCCACCAATGATCCATGGGCTTACCTTCGGATCATAAAAAGAAAATCCGGAAAATGTAGACTGCAGATTGTAGGATGCCAGCATATTGAATCCAAATGCATAAGTCAGGATCATGGCAATACAAAACACGATCGCCAGTGGTCTGCAATGCAGCGCCGCCTCGATATAATAAGCCGGACCACCATAGCATTTCCCATCCTCTCCCTTTTTCTTGTAAATCTGTGCCAGCGTACTTTCAATCAGTGCAGACGCACTTCCAATGATCGCAATCACCCACATCCAGAATACAGAACCAAATCCCCAATACAAATTGCCGATGACACCCCGACAATATTTCCCGTTCCTACTCTCGATGCCGTTGAAACCATAAGCGCCTGGAATGATGAGATTGCCTCTTTGTCGTCCGGCTTCTCCATCACGGACTCACAAGCTCTCTCAAATAAACGCACCTGTGGAAATCTTGTCCGGATTGTAAAATATAAACCTGCACCGATCAGAATAATCACCAGAAGTTTGCTGTACATAAATGAACTGACCGCCCCAATAATCGTCTGAAACATACCTTCTTTCCTTTCTCAATGTTTTCTACCATTTTCGCTATATCTTAACGGAAACTCTCAAAATTTGCAAGCTTTTTCTATTTAAAAGCGGACAAGCAACGCCTGTCCGCCAAATTTATACTATATTTTTCTATCCCTTTACAGCTCCGGCAAAGCAACACCCTTGATGATGTACTTCTGTCCTGCCAGATATACAATGATGATTGGGATTACTGTAAGCATAATGCTTGCCATCATCGGTCCCATTTCAACTCTTCCGTAACTTCCGCGGAAATACTGGATCAGCATTGGGATTGTTTTATACTTCTTAATATCAAGTACAAGAGTTGGAAGCAGGTAATCATTCCATACCCACATTGCTTCCAGAATACCTACGGATATCATGGTAGGCTTCAGGATATGGATGTCGATCAAAAAGAAGGTCTGCAACGGATTACATCCGTCGATCATGGCAGCTTCTTCGATTTCTACAGGAATCGATTTTACAAATCCGCAGAACATAAATACCGCAAGACCTGCGCCAAATCCGAGATAGATCACCCAGATATTCCATGGCATATTCAGATGTAAGGTATCTGCTGTCTGTGACAAGGTGAACATAACCATCTGGAAAGGAACAACCATGGAAAATACAAACAGATAATATAAAATCTTTGAAATCGGACTATTTACACGGGTTATATACCATGCACACATGGAGCAACATACAAGAATAGCAACTACAGAAGTAATCGTAATAAATGTACTGTATCCAAGACTGCTCAAAAATCCTTTTGAAGCAACGGCATCTACATAGTTTGCGATTCCTGCAAATGCATCTGCAGTCGGAAGTTTAAATGCAGTTCCTGTACTGATCGCTGATTCTTTTTTCTTAAAAGAGTTCATCAGGATCATAATGATCGGATAAATCCAGGCGAGTGCCGCAATTGTTAATATAACTATCCATATTGTATTTGCAATACTTTTCTTCTTTTTTTCATTACTGCTGCACCTCCTTAGATCTTGTTGCTTTCAGCTGTACCAGTGAAATAATGATAACCAGAACACAGAAGATCACTGCTTTTGCCTGTCCATAACCTTTCCACTGCATTCCGGCACGTGCGTAGGATGTCTGGTAAATATTCAGTGCCAGCATTTCTGTCGCATGGTTCGGATCTCCACCTGTAAGAGCCAGGTTCTGGTCAAACAATTTAAATGAATTGGTAAGTGTCAGGAAGACGCAGATCGTGATGGAAGACATTACCATCGGAACTCTGATTTTCCAGAGGATATCCCACTTTGCTGCTCCGTCAATCTCTGCCGCTTCGATCAGATCATCCGGTACATTCTGAAGACCTGCGATGTAAATGATCATCATATATCCGATCTGCTGCCAGCACATCAAAATGATAAGTCCCCAGTAACCGGCTGAAGAATTCAGTGCCAGAAGCGGCTGTCCGATGATCGTAAGCAGACAGTTGATCAGGATCTGCCAGATATATCCAAGTACGATTCCACCGATCAGGTTCGGCATAAAGAAAATAGTTCTGAAAATATTGGTTCCCTTTAACTTCTGTGTCAGAAGCAATGCCAGACCAAATGCCAGTACGTTGATCAGTAAGATCGATACAATCGCAAATAATACTGTAAATTTAAATGAACTTGTAAATGATGTATCCTTGATTGCTGCGGTATAATTTGATATTCCAACAAATGTTGCATTTCCTACTGTTGTAAACTTACAAAAGAAAGATAAAATCCCTGTGCAAACGGAATAATAAATCCGATCACAAATGCAAGAAATGTTGGGAGAACAAATATTGGTGCATGTTTTTTCAGTGCCTTCTCCATAGAAATCCTCCTCTTTTCCTTTTGCCCGGAAGGATCTTCCTACCAGGTGGCTCTCATTTCACTTTTTATTTTTATATGGAAAAACGTAGGTTCCCATATCCAGAAAACCCGCTTCGTACAGGCTCTCCTCTCACTTAAAAGGGGCAGGCAAGCCGCCTGCCCTAGGTCAGCTCTTTTTATGCAACTTATTTATTCATTTGCAAGCTTGTATTCAGATGCCCATCCATCTACGAATGCACTTACTACTGCATCCCAGTTAGCATCTGTCTGATCTGCCGCATAAGCTGTCAGTGCAGATCCAACACCATTTTTCCACTCTTCTGAAGGCATTGTTGAGAAGTTCCATGCTACCGGAGTCTTTCCGTCTTCGGTCATCTGTTTGTCTTCTTTGATAAAGAGATTCTTAGATTCCTGAGCTTTCTTAAACGGAATGTTGAATCCCATATCGTCTGCCATACATTTTGTTCCTTCATCTGAATTTACACACCAGTCCATAAAATCTAATGTAGCCTGAATATCAGCTTCGTCTGCGTCTTTATTTACGCACCAGTAATTTTCTGTACCTGTGCAGAGTCCCTGGTTTGCTTCATCGCCTACACCAAAGTAAACCGGAAGCATGGTCATGTCATCATCTGTCAGACCGCCATCGATCAGCTGTGTATATTCCCATGTACCATTCTGATAGAATACAGCTTTTTATTCAGGAATTCATTTCTTGCATCGTCACCTGTCTTTGCAAAGCAAGATCCTTTGGATCGCATGTGCTGTTGTTGATGTACAGATCCCACATATCGCGATAATTGTCAAGATATGTGCCTTTGATTGCATCTGTTGTGTTAATTCCTTCATCCTGATATTCAAAGTAGATCGGAAGGTTTGCAAGGTGTGTCTTGAATCTCCAGTCAGAAGATCCGTCCATACCTGCTGAAGTAAATGCAGAAAATCCAAGTTCAGAAGTTCTATTTGTAATGTCTTCTGCTACTTTTTTCAGATCTGCAAAAGATTTGATGTCATCCGGTGGATATCCTGCTTCTTTTAATAATGTCTTATTTGTGATAATTCCGTATGTTTCAATAACATATCCGATACCCGCTACAGAATCTCCGTCTTTCAGTGCATAATCATCACTTGTGAGTTCTTTGTAAATATCAGAATCTGATAAGTCGTAGCAATAATCTTTCCAGTTTGCAAGTCCTACAGGTCCGTTTACCTGGAATAATGTTGGTGCTCCGCTCTTTCCCATTTCACTCATCAGAGTGGTTTCATAGTTTCCGGAAGCTGCTGTAACAACCGTTACATCTACACCTGTCTCTTTTGTGTAATCCTTTGCCAGCTGCTGCCACTGCTCATCCTGCTCCGGTTTGAAGTTCAGATAATATACAGATCCTTTGCTTGCTGTCCCCTTTACCGTCTGCACTCTTGCCATCGCTCTTGCTTCCACATCCTGCAAAGCATCCAAGTGTCATGATTCCTACCAGCCCCAGTGCCAGCCATCTTTTTTTGTTTTCATAATTTCCGTTCCTCCTCGTCTGGATTTCTTTTCTATGCTTAAATAATAGCAAGAATCCAATCAAAGACTGTAACAAATCGCAAACCTCCTTTAACAAAAAATATACTTTTCGAAATGTAAAAAATTTGTTATTGGTAAAATGACACCAACAGCCTTCTCCTCCCATCATCTCTCTTTCTCATACTCCCGGATACTTTCATCGGCAGTCTCCACCATCTGCGCAGGCGTCATTTTCCCGGCGGCAAGCTGTGGCAGACACTCCCCGATCGTCCCTTCCTGAAGGATGGAGTTCCATTTCACCTGATAGTTCGGAACGATCTGCGGATTGTTATTGTAGGCATTTACATAATCCTGAAGGAGCTGGCTGATTTCAGTGCGTCCGTTCTTGTCCATCAGCTCTTTCTTCTCTTCCAGATTGAATTTCGTGCGAAATTTCAAAAATTCAACCGCTCCTTCTTTGACCTCCTCGCTGTAAGTGGAAACCACCGCCCAGCCAAAGGTTTCCGGTGAGGCGATCAGTTTATTTCCCGGAAATGCGGAAAATCTTACCTTTTCTTTCCATTCTTCCGGCAACTGGTCGATCATCCAGTATCCGTTCGGGATCATTGCCACCTTTCCTGTGACAAAATTATTGTATGCCACATCGTAGTCAGCATGAATTGCATCTTCTGTTGTATACCGAAACAATTTCTGCAAGGTTTCTGCAATTTCAAGACCGGTATCATTGGAATAGCTTTCTGGGAGAAGCTCTTTCATAAATGCATAGCCTTCTTCCGTGTGTGCTTTGCCTCTGCTGTTGCAATCAGCATCGGCGCCCAGCCGGTTCCTTCAGTGTGAAGTCCAAGCGGTGTGATTCCGTTTGCCTGCAGCCGGTCACAGCAGTCCCAGAATTCTTCCCATGTCTCCGGGAATTTCTCAATCCCTGCTTCCGCAAAAGCTCCGGATTCCAAAACATGCCGGCGCACGCAAATGCCGCCGTACTGATCGGTCCAAGATAGATATTGCCATCCTCATCCGTACAGCCTTCCATCACCGCCGGTTCGATCATATTCCTCCACTCTTCATCCTCTTCCAGATACGGACTCAGATTCTCGATCCGTCCATCCGCAACCATCATCTGATAAAAGGACGGCAGGGTGCGCACATCATAGATCACAGCCGGAAGCTCGTCTGTGACATTTAACCGTTTCAGATTTTTCGGTATTCCTCTTCCGTCTCCATGATCCATTCCACTTGCATATGATACGTACCGGCATATTCTTCATTAAATGCATCAACGACATCCTGTTCCGTTTTCTTGCCGGAAGTCGGATCTACCGTCAGAATGATCGGAATATCAATCTCCTTTTTTTCTGTACTCCGGCTTGTCTGCCCCGTATTTTTACCACATCCGGTCAGCACTGTCAGAACCAGTGCGATACAAAACACCGATTGCAAATATTTTCTATAAATCACGTTTCTCCTTTCCGTCATCCGGAATTTGGATTGTACACCGGGTTCCATTTTCTTCTGCCTCATAGTAAAACAGCACATCCTCTCCATATTTCAGCCGCAGTCTGGTCAGTACATTCACCACTCCATATCCGTGTTCCTTATCCTGGAAGCATTTTTTCGCCTCCAGAATCGGATGCCCGTTTAAGGCATTGATCTTTTCCATCATTTCCCGGTCAATCGGCTTCCCATTATTGAATACCACGATTTTCAGCTGGCTATCCTCCCTCGCAATCTCAATCCGGATCAGACCATTCTCATAAATTTCGCAGAATCCGTGCTTGATCGCGTTCTCGACAAGTGGCTGCAAGATCAGCTTCAGCATCCACGTACTCTTCTCTTCCACCTTACACTCAATCTCATACCGGAACAGATTTGCATTCCGGATCTGTTGGATTTCCATATAACTCTTTACATTTTCCAGTTCGTCCTCCACCGTCACGATATCACTGCCCTTGCTGAGTGACAGACGCAGATATTTGGAAAGTGCCTGAATCATCTTCATGGTTGTCTCTTCTCCGTTTATCCGCGCAAGCATGTAAATTGTATCCAGCGTATTATAAAGGAAATGTGGATTGATCTGTGCCAGAAGCATGTTCAACTCCGTCCGTCTGAGCACCCCTTCCTGTTCTTTGATCTCTGCCAGAAGATTCTCAATATTTTTAGCATCTTATTGTAGGAATGTCCGATCTGATCCAGTTCTGTATTGGTATTCAGTTCAATCAGGCGACTGAAATCATTTCCGTCAAACTGTGTCATCTCTTTACTGATCTCCCGGATCGGACTGGTGAATCGCTTGGAAAAATAGATACTGAACACACCCGCCACCACTGCCACAAACAGATAAATCCCGATCAGCACCGTAAGTACCCTCATCGTTCCCTGCGTCATTACACTCGACGGAACGACTGTGAACACCGTCATTTCAGAGCTGCTTTCTTTGTAAATGGAGCAGACACCACCGCTCACTCTCCGGCTTTTTGCAAGAATACCACTCGTTTCCTGTGCGCTGATCTTATAGACTTCCTGTTTTACCGCATCCGAAATCTTCGTCCCTTTCGGGCACCAGGCGCGCATAAATTGCCCTTCTTATCCAAAATTCCGATATGCACTTCATCTGTCATACTCCGATCCTTTCCAAGTATCGTTTCCAGAAAGCCGTCATTCATCTTGATGAGCAGCAGTCCTGGTTTGCTGGCGTATTCCATGCTGTGTACATATCTTCCGATAAACAATGCTTCTTTCTCCGTCCCAAACAGAGTATCCTTCGCCCAGAACCATTGTGTTTTCGCATAAGAATCTCCCATGTAATCTTCCAGATGGCTGTCTGAAAAATCTTCATAATCAATATGCGAGTAGGATCTGGCATAAACATTATTTTTATTATCCACATAGCAGTATTCTGCCACATGATCCAGATTCATATAGGCAAAATATTTCTGAAGAGTTCTTTTCCACATCTGCAAATGAAGCTTTTTTCAGACTTTCCTGAACCTGATCGTAAGTAATACATTCTGCTGTCCCTTCATCCGCCTCTTTTTTGACAGTGTATCCAGAGCCAGCCCCATCTTCTCATTTAAAAATTCATATTTATCTGTAACCTCTGTGGTCAGACTCTGCCTTACATAAATCCAAACACCGATGCTTGACAGCAAAATTGCCAGCAACAACAGCCCCATTATATATCGAAGGTATTTTCTCTGTATTCCGGATTTAATCACCCATTTCTTCATTCTTCGTAATCCTTTTTGTATTCACTCAGTAATTTTCCTGTATATTCTTTAAATAAATGTGAAAAATAGGATGCATTGCTGATTCCCACCTGCTCACATACCGTTCCTATACTCTCACATCCATCCTGGATCAGCCTCTTTGCTTTCTCCATTCTCTGCTGTAAGAGATACTTTTTAAAGGTCATATGAAATGTATTTTTAAATACACGCCCGAAATATACCGGATTCAGATAAATCTGCGTTGCCACCTGAACAATAGAAAGTTCTTCCTCCTGCAAATGCTCACCGATATAAGAAAGTGCCACTGTCATATATTCCTTTGCACATTTATTTTCTCCGCTTTCTGCGTATTTTTCCCGTTCCTCAATTGCTTCTCCGAGGATCCTATAACTGACATCTACCGCCTGTCTTTGCTGTGTCAGACTCTCCATATTCGAATAATAATTTCGGAACTGTTTCTGCAGTTTTTCCGTCATTCCGTAAGTATCGTTCAGCATCATCTCCGCTTGCAGCATAACCTTATGTATATAACGGATCTGTAACTCTTCCTCATGTGGAAGTGCGTAAATCAACGCAATAAAAGCCTGTTTTAACTCTTTAAACGTATTCTTCCGAACAGCATTGACGATCGTAAGTCCTGCCTCTTCACAATCACTTTTTGCCGCTTTTCTTCCTTTTTCACAGGTATGGGAAAAGTATTCTCATTGTGGCACTCTTTGCAGATTGGCTCGAAAAGTCCCTGCGCCTCTTCGTAACTTCGGCGGATTCCATCCAGTCCTTTATACGGTTTAGAAATCGATGCAGTAACCGGACTTTTCTGTTCCCTTTTAACCTGTTCCAGAATCTGCGCAATCTCGCGCACTGACGCATTTTCCTTTGTCTTGATCAGAAATACATGACAACCTTCTGCCTTTTCAAAATGCCAGAAAAAATACCGCTCTGAAAACATTTCTTCCAGAGATTGTATCAATTCCAGCCTGGCTTGCGCTTCGTAATTCAGTGCATCCGTAATCTTATATGTAAGATCAAGATCCACACACATTGCAATAAAACGGTCGCCCTCTTCGATCACATCTTTCAAGATCGCAAATACTTCCTGCACCTTTTCATAGGAAATTTTATTCTGTAAATATTTCTGTACAACAACCTGAACAAAAAACTGGTGGAATCTTTTCGAATCATATTTTCCCAGCTTTCATAACGCTCTTCGCTCTCCAGTTTCTCCATACAGGTCTGGTATGCGCCCTGCATGGTCTCCTGCAGTTTATCTTCCTCGATTGGTTTCAGCAGATATGCATATGCACCAAGATCACATGCCTGCTGTGCATAATTAAAATCACGGTATGCACTGAGCACAATAAAAACCGGATCCAGCTCTGTCTTCTGGATCTCTTCCATCACCATCAGACCGGAAACCTGTTTCATCCGGATATCCGTCAGTACGACATGTGGCTTCACTTTTTGATCACTTCGATTGCCTGCTCCCCACTCTGTGCCTGACCGGCAACTTCAAATCCCATCTCATTCCAGTTGTACGTCTTAACCAGTCCCTGCAGAAGGATTGGTTCGTCATCTACAATCACAAGTTTTAATAATTTCATACCATTTTCCCCATTCTGATAATCTTCCTACTTCTTATTTTTAGATAAGACATGATAAAGAATTTATCAAAAACTATACTTCTGATGCAAAAAATCATACTTTTACCAAAAATTATACATTTCGGGGAAAAAAATAGCAAGAAATTAAAAAAAAAGCCGTTACATGATCGATATGATCAGATCCGGTTGCAAGTGATGATAAAATCGTGGTATCAGAAAGCGGTGAACAATGATCTCCAAAGCATCCTCCACCCATTACAGCTGCTATTGTAGCATATACGACCGGTGTTAAAGCTCCACCAGATATATTCAGAGCCATCTGTACACAGATTGGTGTAACAATCGCATAGGTTCCCCATGAAGTTCCTGTAAAGAATGCAATAAAAGCAGATACTACAAAAGTCAATATCATAAGGATCGTCGGTGTCATCCAGCTTTCTGTAATAGAAATTACATAATCTGCAGTTCCTTCGGAATCTCCTATAAAAAAAAGCTGGCAGACAAATGTATTTTTCTCATCTGTCTGTCAGCTTTCTGATTCTTATTCTAATTTGATTCTTTTTTACAAATTATCGTGTAGTCTTATTTTCTTTTTCTGCGTTTCCAGGCAAAGCCGCCCATACCTGCTCCGAGCGAAGAAACTGCAAGTCCAATCCAGCCAAGTACACTTGCCGGATCTCCTGTTTGTACAGAATCGCTTCCGCTTGTCTTGCATCCATTGCTTGTATCATCTGTCTTCTTTACAGATGAGTCTGCCTTTCTTTACAAGTGCTTTGATCGCTTTGTTCAGGCTATTTGTTGCATTATCTACTGCTTCCTGGCTTTCTTTCGCTTCCAGTGCTTTCCGGGCATCTGAAAGTGCGCTCTGCAGTGCTTTCCAGCTGTCTGCTGTGTAATCTGCTTCTTTGAGTGCTTTTGCATCTGCAATTGCTTTTTCAAGAGAAGAAGTATTGATTGCAACCGGTTCTTCCTCAGCTTTAACCAGTGCATCTTTTCTTTGCATTCAAAGTAGAAAGTGCCTGATTGACTGCTTCCTGACTTTCCTTTGCTTCCAATACAGTGCGTGCATTCTGAAGTGCTTGCCTGGTATGCAGCCCAGCTGTCTGCTGTGTAGTCTGCTTCTTTAAGGTTATCAGCTTCTGCAATTGCAGCTTCCAGTGCTGTTGATCAACCTCTGCCGGTGCCGGAGTCTCTGCTATCTTGTAAGTAAATGTAAGAGGAGTTGTATAACCTGTTGAAGCTACTGTAATCTGGAATTCCGTTCCAGCTACCGCATCCTTAAACGGATCTGCATCTGTCTTAATCGTACCATCCTTATTGATAATAACTACGGAGCCTCTTCCACTTGCTTTGTTGCATAATCTTTACCATTTACATTTACAGAAGTAATATTTCCAAGATAAGCTTTAAGCGCATCTATGTCAAATCCTTCTGCCTCTACAAGTTTCTTATTCTCTTCATCATATGCTACAGGCATATCTTTTGTTGTCAATGTAAACGTTGTAACAACATCTGCATATTTCTTGTTCTTATCTTTAATTGTGAGGGTATATTTTCCAGGTTTTACAGAAGCTGCTACTCTGCTCTCTGTCGCTGCTTTAAAAGTCAGTACATTACCTTCTACCGACACATCCAGTCCATCCACACTGTATTCCGGATCAAATCCATCTGGAAGCTGTACATTGATTGTAGTCTTGCCTCTGCAATGTCTGCATCTGCAACTTCTGATTTTGTAGTTTCTGATTTTACAGGAACATAGATATCTGCGATATCCATTGTATACACCCCATTTGTTGTATAATACTCAATGCTGTCAATGGTCTTGCCCATCATAGATTTGTAATGTTCAGATGATGTCGGGCAACCATGTACTTCACTAGTAAATCCGGTACTCCATGCAATTTCATTACCTCTCCAGATATTTTCCAGATGACGCATACCATAAGCGGTTCCGTCTGTTGTCTTTACTACAACTGCATTTACATTATCTGATTTGATTTCTTCTGGAAGTCCATCAAGATCAAGCTCATAATCTCCATAAGATGTTTCGGTTAAAAGTTCAGCTGTAACTCCTTCTACTTTCGTTGCTTCCTGACCTTTTACTTCACTGAACACAAGATTTCCATCTGCATCGACAGAAACTTCTTTATAGTTTGCCGTTGCTTCTGTAAGTGGATAGTATGCATAAGATGCATTTTCAAATAATGTGTCTTTTCCAGTCAGTGTTGTGGTAGTTGTCTGTCCTCTGTTTGTAACTGTAATTTCTACGGAATCACCGTCTTTCACTTCTTTGTATTTTGAAAGATCTACCGAAGGGTCTACTTTTACAGCATAAGTGATACCATCAATCTTGGATCCATCTGCATTTTCATGGTATGATCCACCTGCAAGGCCTTTGGTACGTGTCTTGTTTTTTGTTGCGGAAGTAAAAGCATCTACATCAACTGTATTATTTGTTGTCTCAGCTTTGTAGAATGCAAAGATACGGAATGTTCATAAGAACATATTCTTCAGCTTTCACAAGAGCATCAATTGCTTCTGTCATATGGATTGTCTGCTCTTTCACAGCTGACTGCAACGGATTTTCCTGTGCAAGAAGCTCTTTCGATTCTTCCAGTTCACTCCTCATCTTATCCCAGCTGTCTTTTTGTATAATCAGATTCGTTTAATGCGCTTGCTTCGTCAATTTTGTCCTGTAATGCTTTGATATCTTCTTCGGTTGCAGTTTTTGGTGCCGCAAGATTTTCTGTTCCGATCTGGAAACTATAGCTGTAATCTGCATAACCAAGTCCATAGACTGTCAGTTTCCAGTAACCTGTTCCATCCGTTCCCTCCGGAAGCTGGCATCTGAGAGAGTCTGTCAGTCCAAGCTGGATTCCCATAGATTTATGCATCCAGTTATCAGCTGCAAATTTTGTTCCAAATGTTCTTACCGGTGCTGTATAGCTTGCATCATCTCCGTAATAAGTCCACTCAACAGCCTGCATCGCAGAACCGAGTCCGCCATAGTTTCCATTTAAATCTACACGGATAAATTCTCCAAAGCTTCCCACATCTTTTGTCTCTCTGACATTCGGTGTGATATCAGATGCCACTGTCAGCTGTGTGTCTTTTAAGCCTGAATAGGAACCTGTTGTTCTTTCAGAGAATGCAAAGCTTCCATCTTCCTGTTTTTCAGCTGTCTTAAGACCATTTGTATTTGCTGTTACATCTGCAATTGCGGTGTAAGACTGAAGCTGATTTTCAGAAAATCCTCCACTTAATGTCTCCGTTTTCTACAACTGCATATTTTTCTTTTAACGCATTCAGATCTGCTGTTTTTACTTTGACCGGAACATATTTGATACCTGTTACTTTATAATCAGCCTGGATAAATGAGCTTCCGTCCTCAGCAGTAAACACTGCTTTTTATCTTCATTGGTTGATCTCGTATAAACACTTCCGTCTGTCATTACAGCTTTTCCGTCTGCATTCCAGTATGCGAGCTCATATTTGTTTCCATTTGTATCTTCAATAACTGCGCTGCACTGGAAACTGCCTCGATGTAAGCCATGATTTGCTGTTGCTCTTGTTACTGCATCAAATGCACCTTTGTCATACTCGTTACGTGAATCTGCATCAGCAGAAGATTCTGTATCACCTGCTTTATAGACACCTTCATTTGCCCAATACTCAGCCCAGCTCATTCCAACATAAACATAAGAATATTCACTGTCTTCTCCAGGCACTTTATAAGTAAATGTGTATGTCTGATAACCGTCTTCTGCAATTGTTACGGCAAATCCCTCTCCTGCTTTTGCATCTTTAAATGCATCCTGTGAAAGATCCAGTTTTCCGTCTTCTGTGATCAGTTTTACTGCTTTTTTCCCGGAAGTGCTATTCTTTTCCATTGACTGTAACAGAAGTAATATTTTTAAATACGTCTGAAATTCTTCTTCCTCAACATCATCATTCTTTACCACAGCCGGTTTTTATCATCCTCATTATATTTTACCGGCATTGTCTCTGTGTAAACATTAAAAGTCGTTGAAATCGGTACATAATTTCCATTCCTATCGCTAAGCGTAACTGTATATCTACCTTTTGCAAGTGCTTTCTTAAAATTAATTGTTCTTGTAGTTGTCTTGCCATCTGATTTGATCTCAACAGAATATGCATCTTCATCGATTCCATCAATTTTATATTCTTCTTCAAAATCATTTGGAAGTCCACTTACCGTTATAGCTGTTTTTTCTGATTTCACAGATACATCTGCTACTGATACTTCTCCGTCAAATTTCTTTGCAACTTGCTTGCTCCATCGGAATTTCATAAATACCCCGATCTGTGTAGTAAGTTACTTTATTGATCGTCTGTCCCATCATGGCAAAGATAATCTTTGGAATCCAGTGTGTTCCCATGGGATTCTGTTACAAATCCAGTACTCCATGCAAGTTTTGTTTTCTTCCAGATATTTTCCACATGGCGAAGTCCATAACTGCTTCCTTCTTTTGTGCTGACCACTACACCATATACAGTATTCACATTTTTCAGATCATCACTCGTAATATCTAACTGGTAATCACCATATCTTGATGACGTAGAAAATTCAGTTTTCGCATTTATCAAAGTTGTCGGTTCTTCTCCCTTTACTTCGCTAAAGCTGAGGCTTCCATCCTCATTTACAGTTGCCTCTTTATAATATGACGGTGTATCACTTAATGTGTAATAAGAATAGCTTGCGCTTTCAAATAATGCATCTTGTCCCTTATATGTAACAGTATTTTCTTTTCCTTTAATATTTGTTGTAATCGTAACTTCACTTTCATCAGTAACCTGTGTATATTTTTCTAATACAGATGCATCACTGATCTTAACCGGAAATGTTACACCGGTAATATCAGAACCATCACTGTTCACATGATAAGAACCCGATGCCAGTGAAGCTCTGGTCTTCTGTTTTGTCGCTGATGAAACAGTATCCGCACCTGTCACTCCATCTGCTTTGTAGAAATCAGCATATGGAATGTTCATTAATACATAGACTTCTTTCTGTACTTCCGGAGTTTTGGGTTCAAGTGCATCCATTGCATCTGTTAAAGCTTTTCTTCTTTGCATCGACTGTTGCCTGGTCTTTTGCTGTAAGAGCATTTTTTGCGCTGTCAGCTTTTCCTGCATATTACCATGACTCTGCAGTATAATCTGCCTCTTTATCTTTAAGTGCCTCCGCCGATGCAATTGCATTGCTTAATACCGTCGTATCCACCGTAATTTCTACTTTTTTTGTAGCATTTTCTAATGCATTATTCACAGCATCAACAATCGCATTTGATGAGCAAGTAGCCATCGATACCGTATCAATACTATCTGTTCCATTTGCATCTATGATCTGTTTAACAACACCCGTCTTGCTTTTTGTTCCATTAGCCGCTTTCGTAATATATGAAACATTATCTTCCGCTCCATTTCCGCTGATATTTCCTATAGATTTGATTACTCCATTTTCTATCGTTACATCTACAGAAAGATCATATTCGTCAAAATCCTGATCTTCATTTGGTGTACACTTCGCTTTCCCCGTATATGTTCCATCCTGAACCTTCGCTACATCCTCACTGTTTGCCGCAAACACCGTCGACGGACAAAGTCCAGCTACCATTGACATCGCCACAGCCATCGTCATAGCTTTTGTCTTAATTGTTCCCTTTCCATAATTACCTCCTTGTTGTTGATAAAATTTATTATTAAGTTAGTTTCTGCTAACCCATAATTAAAAAAATTAACCTATCTGCGCCTCTCTCTCCGATTCTCTTTTTACGATCGGAAGCAACTTTTTACTTATCATTCCCATCACAAATCCGGTCACTGTACCAGCGATCAGAAGTGCCGGAAGATAATAAATCAGTTTCAGATTCTCTACCACAACTGATGCCACAATGATCTGACCGATATTGTGTGACACGCCTCCGGCGATACTGACTCCGGCTACGGAAAATCCTTTCAGCCTCTTCATCAGCGCCATGACCAGAAAGCTTAAGATTCCTCCTGCCAGGCTGTAAACGATCGACATTCCATTTCCAAATAAAAAGCCGGTCAGCAGGATTCGCATAACTACCACCAGAAATACTTCCGGAAATTCCAGAAAGTACATCCCAGTCACTGTCACCAGATTGGCAACTCCGAGCTTCATTCCCGGTATCCCGAAATTGATCGGTATTAAGCTTTCCACATAACTGAATATCATCGCCAGCGCAACCAGCATTGCCATATTGGCAAGTTTTTTGTTTTTATTCATCTGTTTTTCCTTTATCATTTTGCGATCGTATCCGGAGCTACATCTTCCGGATCTGAAGTTCCAAAGCTCTGGTCATTCTCATTTTCCAGAACCTCTACTACGAGCTTATGTGGCAGACAGACGATCGTCTGTGTATGCCCGCTGATCTTTCCCTGCTCTTCACAGTATCCATCCGGGCAGTTTGCCTCTTCCATATACGCCTTTCCGTCTTCGATCCGGATCCGGTTATAAAAATCGCCATCCTTTACTTCGATGGTCTGATCCTTCGACAAGGAATACGTTCCATAGATTTTCCCATCCAGCATAACCCGAATCTGATTTCCTTCTTCCCCTCTCGTCAGCTGCATCACAAGCAGCATCGCAAGCGCAATCACAATAATTCCTGCTCCAAGTATCAGATCTTTCTTCTTCATCTTCTATACACCCAGCCAGAGTAGAAGAATCAGTAAGATTACTGCCCGCAAAATCGTAAACCAGAATTCATTTCCACAAAGTCCTTTTACTCCGGTATGAATATTTCCTTTCGGACAGGTATCGATACATTTCTGACACTGGAAACAGTCCCCTTCTACCTTCGGAGATCCATCTTCCGGAAGTCCAATGTTAGAAGGACATTTCTTTGTACATGCCTTACATCCTTTGATGCAGTTTTCCCGGTCTCTGTGAAGTGCGAAAAACGGAAGGACCGGAAGCAGGGAAAACACAGCTCCCATCGGACAGAAATTTCTGCAGAAAAACCGTTCTTCAAAACACATTCCCACAAGGATCAGAACCAGAAGAACGAGTCCCACCAGATATCCGCCAAGCTTAAAGTTGCCTGCATGGAGCATGGAAAATACATCCCACGGGCTGGTTCCTTTTCCCTTTCCATAGATGCCTGCAAAGCACAAAATTGAAATCAGTGCCAGTACAATATATTTCAGATAACAGAGCTTTTCTGTCCATGCATCCGCAATCTGAAGAGGTTTCTTTTTCATCTTTTACAGATCCACACATAGAGTGCATGCACACCATCTCCCAGTGTACCGAACGCACAAGCGAATCCGCAAAAGAATCTTCCGAACAGAATGGTGTAAATGCAGATCACAACCAGTACTGTCACAAAAGAGGTCATGGCAACCTTTTCGCCTGCACCGATCTGTGTAAAGATGTATTTCACTCCGGCAAATGCCGCTGTATACACAGATGGGATAAACAGGAAATACAGTACCTGGATCAATGCTCTCAGCCATATATGTAATTTTTTTATATCTTTCGCCGTTAAATTATGAATATCCATCTTTTTTCACGTTACTTTACCGCCTTTTCCAGAGCCTGTTCCGATGCATTTTTGATTCCGGTCGAGCTGAATGTCGCACCACTGATCGTATCTATATCTGCGCTCTGTGCATCGATGATTTTGGGAATAATATCCTTTGCCATGGAAAGGTATGCTCCGTCTTCTTTCTCTGCCGATATCACATTGATCTCTGCAATCTTGCTTTTCTCAATCTTCACTTCTACCTGGATCGTTCCGCCAAATCCATCAGCTTCCCCGGTATAGGTTCCGTCCTTGTAGTTTGTGGAACCTCCATTTCCCTGTCTGATTGTCCGTTTCCGGCAACCTGTGCGGAAAGCCGGGCGATCTCATCTTCTTTCGCACGCACATCCAGCACTGAATTGTATCCCAGCAGAACTCCCACGATCGCGAGCATACTTACCAGTCTTACCCAGAATTCTCTCATTGTTATTCAGCCTCCATATCTGTCGGTCTTTCTGCTGCTTCCAGTACTTTCTTGCATCCTTCCAGGATTGCATTGGAAGAGCAGGTTGCACGGGAAACGGTATCAATCTCTTCCGGCATTCCTTTATCTATGATCTGGGATACCACACCCTTTATACTTGAAGTACCATTTACAGCTTTCTTGATATATCTGTCATTACTGCTGTCCCCATCGCCCGTGATATCCGTAATTGCCACAATCTTGTCGTCGCGGATCGTCACCGTCATCGTCAGATTATATTCTTCAAAGTTTCGTCTTCATCCGGCGTACACGGAACGGTCACTTCATAAGTTCCACTGACATATTTTGTATTTTCTTCGTCTTTTCCATCTTTTGATTCCAGCTGAGCAATTGCTGTTTTCAGCTTTTCTACTGCTTTATCAACAATAGTCTGTTTTGTTTCCTCAAGTGCTTCTTGTGCGTCCGCAAGTCTGGTCTGCAGAACTGCCCAGCTTGTTTCTGTGTATTTATCTTCTTCCAACTTTTCTGCTCTCTCGATCAGCTCTTTCAGATCAGTCAGATCCGGCTTCTCATCAATGGATTCTCCATTTGTCACTTTCTCTGCCTGTTTCAGTGCATTCTTGATCGCATTTAACAGTCCTTTGGAACTGTAGGTTGCTCCTGACACCGTATCTACATCGTCTGTCTTCTGTGTCCTTATCACCTTTTTCACAACATCCATTGCGCGGTTAAAGAACGCTTCATCATCTGAACTTTCCGTGATCAAAATCGCTTTGATCGTCTTTTCCTGGATCACGACTGCAACGGATACATCTCCGCTGTAACCATCTGCTGTTCCGTAATAGATTCCTTCCTTGTACGGAACAGTTCCGGTTACAGTAGAATGATCGTCATCTGACGAACTATTGTTATTACTGTTGTTATTGTTATTTTGCGTGCTGTCCGATGTACCATTTACCGCCGCCTGACCCAGTGCATCCCGGACTGCCTGGATAATTCCGACAGAGCTGTAGGTTGCCCCTGACACCGTATCCACATTAGTACTCTGTGTCATAATAATAGAATCGATCAGAGAAGCTGCTTTGGAAATATAATCGCTTCCGTCACTGTTCTCCACAATCTGGATGGATGCGATCTTCCCTCCGCTGATTTCTACCATAACCTTCAGCGGACCGCCAAATCCGGTTCCCGAACCGTAATAAGTTCCGTCCTTATACGCTGCCGCATCTTCTACCTGTGCCACACTAGTTGAGCTTCCTGCCGCCGCCCCTGTCTGACCGGACTGCGCCTGTCCTGTCTCGCTGGTATCCTTTTCCCCGGTCAGCGCATTTTTTACGGCGCTGATGATTCCTCTGGAACTGAACGTTGCTCCCGATACAGTATCCACATCCAACGTCTGTCCTTCGATGATCTTGTCGATCACCGCTTTCGCACGCGTGAAAAACGCCGCATCATCGGAAGAGCTCAGAATATCAATCGAAACGATCTGCTTGTCCTTGATCAGTACCGATACGGTGATGTCTCCTGCATACCCGGTTCCGGTTCCCTTATACACACCATCCTCCAGGTTAAATGATCCTTTGGCTGCTGTCTTTTTTCTTCTTTCTTCTCTTTTGTTTCTTCTTTTTTTTTGCCGGTGTTTCTTCCTGTGTCGCCGCATAGACCGGAGCCTCATATCCACTTAAAGAGCCTGCCACGCACGCCGTAACCAGTGCAACTGAAAGAACGGGTGCAAACGGTTTTAATTTTTTACCGGTTTCTTTGATGTCCATCTCTCATTATCCTCTCATTTCACGCAAATTATTTCGTAATAACCTTCATGTCAAGATCCGTTGTAAAGCTGTCTTTCAGACCTTCTGTCACATAAATCGTCCCATCATCTGTCGCAAAGATCGCCTCAAACTCATTACTGTGCGCCTTCCAGAACTCTGCCGCTTTTTCTTCTCCCATGATAAAAGGGAGGTGGAAAGCCCATCTGCAAGGGTTCCGTCCGAGCTTACGATCGTGACAGATACCAGTCCGTTCTCTGCCGGATATCCGGTCTTTGGATCAATAATGTGATGATAGGTCACACCATCCTGTTCAAAATAGCGTTCATATCCACCAGATGTGATCACCGCTTTATCCCGAATGGATAAAACTCCCAGATAATCCTCTGTGTCGTCCGGACTCTGTACCGCAACCCGCCAGTTGCTTCCGTCTGTCTTGGTTCCGAGTGCCTGTACATTTCCACCCAGATTTACCAGACCACTTGTAATCCCGTTTTCTTTGAAAATATCCATAATCCGCGAAGAAGTATAGCCTTTTGCAATTCCTCCAAGGTCGATTTTCATTTGGTCATCTTCAAAAGAGATTTCTCTCGTATCCTTATCGTATGAGATCTTCGCTGCATCCACATGCTTCAGAAGCTCTGTCAGTTCGTCAGCTGATGGGACACGGAAATTCTGTATCGGAAATCCCCACGCCTCCATAACCGGATAAATTGCGATATCAAATGCCCCATCCGTTTCCTTATTCAGTTCCAGTGCGCGCTTCACAAGATATCCGCCATCTTCTGAAAGTGTTGCACTTTTCTGTTCATTCAGTTTTACAATCTCACTGTCTGCATTTCCCGTTGATAAAAGTGTATCCAATCTTTCAATCTCTGCTTCAGCGGCATCCACCGCATCCTGTGCTTTTTCTCCATATGCTGTCACTGTCATATAGGTATCCATTGCAAAAATGTCTTTTGATGCCTCATTATCCTGAGAGATTCGTTCTGTACTTTCCTTCGAACTGGCTGTTCCTTCACTATTTTTACTCTTTGTTGTATTCTGACCACCTTGACCGCATCCACCCGCGAATACAGATGCGCACAGACAGACCACAATGATTTTATTTTTGAATTTCATTCTGTTTCCTCTTGTTTGTATTCTCTAACTTAGAATAGTTTATATTACCCGAAGTTAGTATGTCAACATTGGAGTTGTTAGTTAAGAAACTTTCTCATTTTACAATTCATACTTGTATTCAAAAAGAGCTTATGGAAAATGTGCCATTACATTTTCCATAAGCTCTTTCGTTTCTTTCTAAGATTCTAATGTTTTACTCATAACATATCTTCGTTTCCCGCCATACTTCTTTGTCTCGAGAACTGCCTTCATTCCAAGCTTTTCCATATTGCGAAAACTGTATATATTATCCGGATGAACTGTTGCCATTAGATACCTCATCTGCTTATTTTTTACGATTGCTTCTGAATGACAGAAAAGCTCATATTGCAGTCCGTATCCCTGATACTCCGGTACTACAACAGCAATCTCCAGATGCGCAACCCGCTTCATTTCTTCCCTGGAAATCTTCAGATATTCTCCCAGGTTGTCCTCTGCCAGTCCGGGAATACGGACAATCATGATTGCTTTGCAGTCTGTCCATTTTTCTTTGCCAAAAGGGTAAATCCTTCCTCGCGGATATGCTTTGCAAGAAATGCTTCATCCTCTGCCTCAAACCATTCTTTCACGGGAACAATTTCTCCGGCAAGCTTTACTATACGACAGATTTCAGGAAGATCCTCCTCATTCGCCCTGCGGAACTGAAACGCATTTCTCTTCATCATACTCTCCATTTACAGCATCTCAACAAACGCAGCAAGTCTGGTGTTCAGCTGTCCGATGTCTGCCTGAGAGTAATCGGTTTCCACACTGATATACGGAATTCCCTTTTCACCTGTCACAAACTTGCGGATGGTATTAGTCTCCACATTGTAGGTATGACAGGCCTGAAGGATCATATCTACCACACCGTCTACCTGATATTCGTCGATCAGTCTTCCAAGAAGCTCCAGACGATTCGGGTTCGGCGTCATAACAGAACATCCAATGCTGAGGTATCTTCTTGCGATTGCATCGTAGATATCTTCTGCGTCCTCGTCTACCAGCTTGTCAATGGATTTTGCACCGCTGCAATTTTCAAAAGTTACGACAACACCACCATTACCCTCAACAGCACGGATTACTTTCTCAGTTGCTCCTCCGATTGGGCATCCCGTGATCAGGATACGTGGTTTCTTCTCTTCTCTTTTGCCCTCTGCATATTCTTTTTCAATCTTCGCAGTAAGAGCATCCACTTCACCCGGGATCAGAGAACGGTCAAATTTGAACGTACTTCCGTACAGAACCTTGAACAGATCATGTCCACTGATTGGAGCCGGATCATATTTCATTACTTCATAAAGTTTCTTTAAGGATCGACGTGCCTGATTCTCTGTCTTTACAGCTTCACGAATCTGCTCTTCCGTGATCGTCACGCCAAATTTCTGTTCGAGATATTCCTTGAAACGGATGATCTCGCCTTTCCAGAGTTGAAGTCCCGGTTCTCTCTGGCTATTCGGAAGTTCCATAATAAATACATCTTTGAATTCTGACATATATTCATACATCTTCTTCTTACCATCACAGGTTGTTTCCCCAACTACTACATCTGAGAAATAGAAGAACGGACATTTGTCTGTCTTTGCAAATCCATAGCTTGATTTGATCAGCGGACAGAGGTTCTTCGGAAGATCTTTCTCTGCTTCCGGAATTGTCTCATCAGAAGTTGAGCAAAGGCTTACGCATCCTGCCCCCATCGCCATTGCAATCTCTTTCGGGAAGTATGTACAGTACGATCCAACAACCGGAACCCCTTTCTCTTTTAACTCCTTGACAGCCAGAAACGATTTCTGTCTCTGCTCTGCGAATTCCTCAAATACCTCTGGTAAATCTTTAATCAGTTCCATTTTCATTATCTCCTTTTATCCTTTTTTTCTCTGGCAAGAAGTGCTGCTCCGTATGCCCCCGCAAAACGGCCAAACTCTTCTGATTCCACTTTCTGATCCAGCTTGTCTGACAGGATTCCTGTGAAATAAATGCTGTGACTGAGTCCTCCGGTCAGGATCACTCTGTCTCCAAGTTCCTTTTTCTGCGCAAGCTGCACTACTTTATTGGCAACAGAATCTACAACTCCGGCCGCAATATCTTCACGCTTTTTTCCTTCTCCGATATAGTTAATCACCTCAGATTCGGCAAATACCGTACAAAGTGAACTGATCGGAATAACTTCTCCTGCTGCCGCCATATCAAATAATTCATTGATCGTAACACCCAGGCGGTTCGCCATGATCTCCAGAAACTTTCCTGTTCCCGCCGAACATTTATCATTCATCTGGAAATCGGATACCATTCCATTCTGTACAATGATCACCTTCGTATCCTGTCCTCCCACATCAATGATCGAACAGTCCCCCCTGCAAGTTCACGACCACCTCTGGCATGGCAGGTAATCTCTGTAATTACATGATCTGCAAAATCAACTGCGATTCTTCCATATCCTGTAGCAACTACCTTTGTATCATCTGAGGTAACATCTACCCCCATCTCAAGCAGCTTATTCTTGATCTTTTCGCAAGTCTCTTTGCTGCTCCATCCTGTCGGCAGTACGAAATGTTCTTTTTCTTATCTCCTTCAACAACAACCTTGGATGCTGTTGATCCGATATCAATTCCTACATAATTCATATTTCTTCCCTTTTCTCTCTTTAATGACATACTGTTTCTATGCTGTTTTTCCAAAATGCCTCTGATTATTAGGATAATATTTTCATAATATTTCTTCAATAAAACTGCCTGTTTTACTTATTGTTTATCCGGATAGTCCGACTTCTCTATAGAGTTTTTCTATTGTAAAATTTCTCCGATATGTAATACCTTCTATTCGGAATCTCCTGTTAAAAAATGAGCCTGCCTAAAAAGCAGACTCATGCACTATTCTTCATTCTGATAGCGGATTTCCATCAGGCAGAGTCCCTGCGGCGGTGCCGTGACCGCTTCCCTGGTTCTTTCTCCGCCTTCCAAAAGTTCCTTTACCTTTTCCGGTTCGTAAAATCCTCTTCCGACACGCACCAGTACCCCGGCTATGATGCGCACCATGTTATACAAAAATCCATTTCCCGTGATCCGGATCGTAATATGCTCTCCGCTTTGCAGAATCTGCAAATCCGTGATTGTCCGCACCGTTGTCTTTGCATTAGTACGGATACAGCAAAATGGTGCAAAATCGTGTTCTCCTGCCAGATAAGCCGCTCCGCGTCTCATCTGCCCCACGTCCAAGTCAAAACTTACAAAGTAATTATAAAGCCTCTCTGTCGGAATCGGCACTTTCGTATTGATGATATGATATTCATAGGTTTTCAGAGTATCCTGATAACGTGGATGCCAGTTAAGATCCACCTCATCTGATTTTACAACTACAATATCTTTCGGAAGACGCTGATTCAGGGCATAAGAAAAACGTTCTGCCGGTATCCTGCTTTCCGTGTCAAACACAGCAATATTTCCTCTTGCATGAACCCCGGAATCCGTCCGGCTCGCCCCTATCACCTGAATCTCTTCTCCGGTGAGCTTACAGATTGCCTTATTCAGCACTTCCTCGATCGTAATTCCATTTGGCTGGATCTGCCAGCCACAATAATTTGTTCCATCATAAGCCACTGTTAATCTGATTCTTCTCATCTTATGACTCCTTAAAAGATCCACAGCTTGAATGGAACATATCTTCCAACAACAAATGCGATCACAACATACAGGATCGTAATCAGGTATGCCATGTGGTCAGCACTCTTATAAATCAAAGGTTTCATCTTGGTTCTGCCATTGCCACCGTGATAACATCTTGCTTCCATAGCCATTGCAAGTTCATTGGCACGGCGAAATGCGGATACAAAGAGCGGAACCAGGATCGGAATCATTGCCTTTGCCTTCTGGATCAGATTTCCACTTTCCATATCCGCACCTCTTGCCATCTGTGCCTTCATTATCTTATCCGTTTCCTCCAGAAGGATCGGAATAAAACGAAGTGCGATCGACATCATCATCGAAATCTCATGTACCGGTACATGGAGCTTATTCAATGGGTGAAGAAGCTTCTCCAGACCATCTGTCAGTGAATTCGGTGTAGTTGTCAGTGTCATAAGTGAGGATCCCATAATCAGATAGATCAGCCGGACCGCCATATAAACCGCTGTGCTTAAGCCGTACTCCGTGATCTTGATAAAGCCCACATGGACCAGTGTCGTTCCGCCCGGTGTCAGAAATAAGTTGAAACATACTGTGATCAGAAGCAGAATGATAATTGGCTTCAGTCCTCTGACAATGAATTTAAACGGTACCTTCGCCAGCTTAATGCATCCAAACAGGAACACAGTCGCTAGTACATATCCCAAAATACTTTTAAATGTAAAAAGAGAAATCAGATACAGCAGTGTGCATACAATCTTCACACGCGGATCCAGCTTATGGATACGGCTGTCAGCCGGATAATATTGTCCAATCGTTATGTCTCGAATCATTTGGCTGCCCTCTCCTTCTTCAGTGCTTTCATAATGCCATCCGCTGCTTCTTCTATCGTGGTTGCATCTGTCGGAACATCCATTCCCTTTTCCTTCAGCGCATGCATGATGTACGTTACCTGTGGTGCTGCAAGTCCCACACTCTCCAGTTCTTTGTAGTGTGCAAACACTTTCTTTGGCACATCATTAAACATGACGCTACCTTTATTCATCACAATAATACGATCCACATATTTTGCAATATCTTCCATACTGTGGGAAACTAAAATGACAGTCATGTCTGCTTTTTCGTGCAGATAGGCAATCTGATCCAGGATCTCATCTCTTCCCTTCGGATCCAGTCCTGCAGTCGGTTCATCCAGAATCAGTACCTTCGGACGCATTGCCAGTACACCTGCGATCGCTGCACGTCTTTTCTGCCCGCCTGACAGATCAAACGGGGAATGATCGAAATATTTTTCTTTGAGACCAACAAGCTGCAACGCCTCTCTTGCCCGCTTTTCACATTCTTCCGGTGAAAGTCCCTGATTCTTCGGTCCAAAACAGACATCCTGAAGTACATTGACCTCAAAAAGCTGATGCTCCGGATACTGAAAGACCAGCCCGACCTGATTTCGCAACTCACGTAATTATAGTTTTCTCCGTAAATATTCTCCCGTTGTAATAAAGTGCTCCGCTTGTCGCCTTGATCAGTCCGTTCAGGTGCTGGATCAGTGTCGATTTACCGGAGCCGGTGTGACCAATGATCCCGACAAATTCACCGTGTGGGATTTCCAGGATACATCCTTCAGCGCATGCTTTTCATATGCAGTTCCTTCACTGTATACATAATTGATATGTTCTAATTTAATCGACATAATATCTCCACCAATTCTTCCTTCTTCAAAACTCCCGCCGGAATATCAAGTCCTCTTTTTCTCAGTTCATCAGCAAGGATCGTCACCTGCGGCACATCCAGTCTGTAGTGCTTTAAAGTATCCACCTGTGAAAAGATTTCTCTCGGTGTTCCCTGCATTACCACATGACCGTGATCCATTACGAATACATGGTCTGCATCTACAACCTCTTCCATATAATGGGTGATCAGAATCACTGTAATGTGTTCTCTTTTTCTCAGCTCCATCACGCTTCTTCAAGTACTTCTTTTCTTCCATTCGGATCCAGCATCGCAGTTGGCTCATCCAGTACAATACACTTTGGACGCATTGCCATGACACCGGCGATCGCAACCCTCTGCTTTTGCCCCCGGACAATTTATTCGGCGAATGGTGACGGTATTCAATCATCCCAACCGCTTTCAGGCTATCTTCCACTCTCTGCCAGATCTCCTCTGTCGGCACGCCCAGGTTCTCCTGGACCAAATCCCACGTCTTCCTCAACGACCGTTCCTATGATCTGATTATCCGGATTCTGGAATACCATTCCGGCGCTCTGACGTACATCCCACAGATGTTCATCTTCCTTCGTGTCCATTCCGTCTACCCACATGGTTCCGTCAGACGGAACCAGCAGGGCATTCATATGCTTTGCAAGTGTAGACTTCCCAGAGCCATTATGCCCCAGGATCGCAATAAACTGTCCCGGCTCGATATCCAGCGATACCTCATCAATCGCGCGGCTTTTCCCTATAATATTACCTTCTTCGTCACGCTTTTCATATTCAAATACAAGTTTATCTGTCTTGATCATTTTCATGGTATTTCCTCATATCCATTCTGTAATTTATCTGTCCATACTGTACTAGATTATAACCTAACTGGAATGCCTATGCAATTGATTTCCTGATTGTATCAAAAAAGAATGCGCCTTCGCACATTCTTTCCCTGTGTTTCTACTACATTTTTTCAATCTTATCCCTGAGTTTCAGCATTTTTGCATCCAGCTCAGAAATTTCATCTGCATAGGTTTTTAATTCCTTTGCAACCTCTTCATTCTCTGTCTTCTTATAAAATATCTGGTACTCGAGCACAGACCAGTAATCCATTGCCACCGTACGGAGTTGGATCTCCACCTTTTCCTTCAGTGGTCCTTTTGGATGAATAAATTGGGACCTCCACGATCATGTGAAGACTCTTGTATCCGTTCTTTTTGGGATTCTTAATATAATCTTTCTCACGGATGATCTGTACATCTCCCTGCGCTTTCAGACGGTCTGCGACCTCGTACACTTCATCTTCAAATGGACAGACCACGCGGATTCCGATCAAATCCTTCAGTTCTGCTCTTGCCGTGTCAAAATCCGGCTCCAGGCCTTTCCGGATCAGTTTTGTATAAATACTCTCTGCCGTCTTCACTCTGCTTTGCTGATCTGGTTGATCACAACATGGCGTTTCTTGCGCGAAAGATCTGCATTTATCATATTCAGCTTTGCTGTAAGAAGATCGATTGCAGCTCTGCATCTGAGCTGATACTTCTGATCCTGAAGCGAACGGTCTATCTCTGCAATCTCTTTTGCAGCCTCTGTCCGGATCAGCTTTTCAGGGCACTTATTTTTCTGCTTTATCTTTGCCTTCTGTTTCTTTGGCATAGGCATCTCCCTTTTTGTCTTTTTTTCACACAATATATATTGTATCATCTTTTGCCCCGAAAATCATCAATTCTTGTTCAAGGAAACGTTAAATTTTTCTTCCAGATTCAAAAGCGCAGTAAAAAGCTCGATATTTTTTTCATCTTTCAGGAGTACACTGTAAGATTACAATAGATGGTCCAATGGAAGTGATCGCGCTGCTCTTGATTGCGTTCTTCATCTGCTTTTCTGTAAGTCCGATCTTCTTTCCTGCCGAATAAGATTTTTTTGCAAAGATCAGGGCCTGTGCGATAACGAGTATTACCGGGATTCCACAGGCGATCCACATCGGTATACTGTTGGCGATTTTCATAGCATCCATATTGCTACCTCCTTAGAAATAAATAAAATATTCATAAAATTTATTGAAATTATAATAAAATTATCGCGATAATTCTATGAATAAATATTCACTTTTCTTTTAAAAGGCATATAGAGGTGAAAAAAAATTCACTCCCATATGCCCTTTCATGAAAAAATATTTTATTGATAAATTCTTTCAGCAAACAATTTGTATTGCCATTTTCTATAAGCCTTTCAAAACTTCCACTTCGCCAAATGCTTTCAGAAATTGTTTTTTCCATATCCCGGAAATTCCAGTTCGATCATCATCTCGTCCTCAGAAATAATCTCCCCTTCCCCGTACTTCGGATGTCTGCCTTTTCGCTCTGGCTTCCGTGTTTCTTTCTGTCCTTCTTCCTCCTGCTTTTTCTCCCTGATCAGCTCCCGCGTATCTTTCCGCAGTTTCTGCAGATTCGCTTTCCGCGACTCACTTCCCGGCTTTTCTTCCCAGTCAAGCAGCTCCTCCGGCAAAGCATCCGCAGATAATTGCTTGGTGTCTCATATGTCCCCGGGATCGTCGGATTTGTATAATAGGAAAGTTCCAGATTCTTCCTTGCACGGGTCAGTCCTACGAAGAACAGACGGCGCTCCTCTTCTTCCTGTTCTATGCTTTTGCAGCGAAACGGGATCAGTCCTTGATTCATTCCGATGATGAATACATAGTCAAATTCCAGACCTTTTGAGGCGTGCAGTGTCATAAGATGAACTGCGTCTTCTTCCTCCGTCTGTCGTTCTGTATCTGCCGCTTTTTCCATCGTATGTTCGCCTGAAACCGCATTCAGCTTCCCTTCTGCAACATACTCCCGGATCATATGAGGTCTTTCCGGAACCGGATCCTCATCCTCTTTCTGTTTTGCCGGAAGAACATAAGGAAGTTCTGCTCTTTCAAATACTTTTTCCAGAATCTCTGCCTGCTTCTGCACCCGGTAGAAAACCGCAATCTCCCGGTAAGGAAGTCCCTGCTCATGAAGCTCACGGATCCGCTCTGTCAGATACTCTGCCTCGATAAATGGATCATAATGATTCCTTACCAGAATCTTCTCCCCTCTTTCGCCACTTCCCTCAATCTTTCCTCCAAACTGAAGAAACCGGTTCGCCGCTTCCAGGATCACTTCATCGGACCGGTAGTTAACCGGCAGAGTCAGTTCTTTTGCGCCAAATCTGTGCTTGATCAGGAAGAACATATTCGGTCCGGTTCCTCTCCAGCTGTAGATCACCTGATTCGGATCCCCACCGCAAAAAGTGGGTCTGTGTGCCTTTTAACGCCTCCAGAAATTTCAGCTGTTTTTCGTCACTGTCCTGTACCTCATCGACAATGATCCACTTAAGATCCAGCACCGCTTCCTGCTCTTTTGCCACCTGCGTTCCTTCTTCCAGAAGATCTGCAAAGGACATTTTATTCTGCTGTCTTTTGCCTTCTCAAGAAGCGGAAAAATCTGAAACAGATCATCTTTGTATTTTCCCTGTGTTCTTCCTTTCCGATATGCCGCGTAATCCTCTTCCATCCGCTTTTTCAAACGGTTCTGGTATTTGATCTTATAACCGCCTTCTTTTGCGATGGCAAGCACCATTTCCATTTCATCTTCCGGTGTGATAACGGTAAATTCCCGGTTCCATTCTTCCAATTTTGTTCCGTCTTCTGCCTTTTCCGGAAGAAATCTTCGCAGAATCCTTAAGGCAACACTGTGAAAGGTTCCAAATCCCCACAGTTCTTCTTCCGTAAGCTCTGCTTCTTTTCTGGATAGACGTTCTGCGATCTCATCTGCCGCCTTGTTGGTAAAGGTAAGCACTGCCATTTTCTCATACGAAACCTGCTTTTTCTCATGCAGATGCCGCACTTTCTCGATCAGCACTGTTGTCTTTCCGCTCCCTACATTTGCATTTACCAGACATGCCGGGCTTTCATCCAGCACCGCCTCCTGCTGGTAAGGATTTAAAGTTTTTATTTCTTCTATATTATTCATTTCCAAGCTGTTCATCATATCGCCTTTGCAAACGGTCTCTCTTCTTCTGTCGTTCTTTTTTCTCCTGCTCATCCATTTTCGCTTCATACCGTACCCGGATCTGCATATCCGCCGGACAGATCACATGATACCGCAAGGTATTGGTCAGACTTTGGAGGTTATCCTGCTCCATCAGCCATTTTGCATAAAATTCATTTTCCATCGTCAGGATCAGCTTGTGTCCTTCTGTACTGACTTTTTAATGGTCTTCAGGAACTGCCCGCCTGCCTCGCCATTTTTGACCACGGCATAACAGACCTTCTCCCACTCATCCGGCAGATTGAAGAAAGAAAATTCTTTCCGGATCCCAGGCTGTGCATCTTTGATATTTTTCTTCAGATAAACCGGCGGTTCGCTCTCTTCCAGAAGATTATCAAGTCCCCACAGAACCGTCTTCTTATCCAGATTGTAGTCACCTACGCATGCCGGACAGCCATCCTCACACGGACAGCCGCTGACCATTTTAATCGCACTTTCCAGAATTTCCGGAATCAGATCATAGATCTTCTCCGAATAACCAAGTCCGCCCTCATATTTGTCATAAATGAAGAGGGACACCTTTTCCTCCCGGGACTCATCCGGAATGGTCGCATTGTTGGACATGGTCACATCGATATCATCACGTTCCGTCATCGTCACCATCATTACCGCATTCTTGATCGCATACTGCATTCCGTCAAAATGATTGTTCAGCACCAGCTCTCCCATCCGATTTGGCAAAAGAAGACTCCGGTAGACTCTGACAACATTCTCCGGCATTGTAAGCCAGGTGCTTTCCGTGCCATAATCCTTCTGAAGCGGTTGTGTCAGTGATACATACCCAAGATTCTGATGATTATGAAACTGCAGTTTCTTGTACATGGCAATGATTTCGTTTACATTGATATCTCCAAAACGGATTTCCGTCCTCTGGTAAGCGTCCTCCTGAAATACATGCAGGATACGCGTCTCTTCCTGTCCTGCCGGTACCGTATAATAATCCCCTGTAAACGGAATGGCGTAAGCTGTCCGGCTGACCAGATCCATCTTCGTGATCTCATAGGATGCACCATCATGCATATATACAGCACCCGGATGGATCTCATGGTATGCCTGGGATTCGTCCATCTCCGTGATCTCATGTCCGTCCTCCTGCGCGAGCAGCTTGAACCTGGTCTTATCCATATTTCTCAGACTGTAATCCCCTGCGGGAAATGCAGGACCCGACCAGGCAAATCTCCCGGCGAGGCTTTTTTACTTCTCCGGCGCTTAAAAGCACCGGGATCATTTCTCCAAGATCCGGAAAAAGCGCAATATCATCCAGTGAAAGTGGCATCTCAGCAGCCGCTGCGCGCAGATGTGCAAGCTCGATCAGCAGATTATCCGGGTCTACGATCGCATTTTCACTTTCTCTTGAGAACAGCCATTCCGGATCGATGGCAATGTACTGGTCAAACGGTTCATTTTCCAGGATCAGATAATTGACACAGGCACTGCCGCTTCGTCCGGCACGTCCACTCTGTTGCCAGAAGGACGCCCTTGTCCCCGGATAACCGACGATCACAGTTGCATCCAGCTTTCCGATGTCGATCCCAAGCTCCAGTGCATTCGTCGATACCAGCCCGGTCAGTTCTCCCTCCGTCATCTTCCGCTCAATCTCTTTTTCGCTCCAGCGGGTATAACCGCCACGGTATCCTGCGATCAGATCTGCCGGATTCTTGCCGCCCACCCGCGCCATTCCAAGAAATCCGGCAAAGATCTAATTTATCCTTTGCTTCTTTTAGAATAACTTCTACATTTCTTCTGGATCGTCCAAATGTGATAAAATGATGATCCTCTTCCACCAGCTCCGGTATCAGTCCGGCTGCCACGGTTGACGCCGCAATCCTTCCGTATACTTTGTCATTATTCCCCTTGATCTGGCGGCTGGATAATACAGTATTCCTTCTCCGGTGCCGGCGATCCATCCCGGTCAATCAGCGTAAATCCGCTTCCACAGATCTTTTCGGCAAGCTCTACCGGATTGGCGATCGTCGCGGAGCTGCACAGAAAATGCGGATTCGAATGGTAATACCGGCAAATCCGGTGCATTCTCCGGAAAATATTTGCCAGATGTGCTCCAAAAGCACCGCGGTAAGAATGAAGCTCATCGATCACTACATATCGTAAATTTGCAAAAATCGCGTCAAACCCGTAATTGCTGTGATTCGGAAGGAATGCCGAGTTCAGCATCTCCGGATTGGTCAGGATAATATTTGCACTCTTGCGGATCCTTGTCCGCTCGGCAGGTTTGGTATCTCCATCGTACACGCCTGCTGAAACTCTTCCCTCTCCGAAAAATTTCAAAATCGACTGCATCGCGCGGTACTGGTCACTTGCCAGTGCCTTGGTCGGGTAAATAAAAATCGCACGTGTCAGCGGGTCTTCCAGAATTTCCTGCAATACCGGGAGCAGAAAGGCAAGCGTCTTTCCACTTGCCGTCGAAGTCGTAATAACCACATTTTCTCCGGCTCTGACCTGCTCAAACATCTCAACCTGATGTGCATAGAGTCTGGAAATATGGTTGCTTTCCAGATATCCCCGATTTCTTCCCGAACTCCTCCGGGTAGTCCCGGTACAACGGCTCCCTTTTCTTCATTTTTCTTGTATAAATGATCAGCTTTTTAATTTCTTCCGTCATGAATTCCTCCATAATTTAAAAATGTGCACCTATGGCACGCAATACCTTTTATTTCACAGGAAGTTCCCGTAGAATAAAAACCAAACACATATTCGTATGTACAGTATAGCATGGCTTTCCCATTCCTTCCATAGATATTTAGTGTATAGATATATTCTATATCATTCATGTAAATTATCTATAAAAATGTTGTCCATGCAACATACATTTTATTAAAAGAATGTTAAATTTATATTTTGATATGTAAATTTTATTCAGGGAGGAATACATACAATGAAAAAGAGATTTTATCAATCGCTCTTACACTTGCTATGGTATCATCTATGGCAGTAGGGTGCGGAAGCAGCAAGTCAGATTCTGCTGACAGCAAAAAAGAAGAGGGTGCAAAGACAGAAGCTTCTGCCGATACAGAAAGTAACCAGATCTTATTTAACGGATCTTCTACTTTAGCACCGGTTATCACTTCTATGGCTACTACTTTCTTTGATACTTATGGAACATGGGATGCATATGATTCATCTCTTCCAAAAGAAGATATCGCAATCTACGTTTCAGCAGGCGGATCCGGACAGGGAACCAAAGCCGTTATCGATGGAACTGCAACATTTGGTATGGTTGCAAGAAGCGTAAAGGATGAAGAAAAAGAAGCAATCAAAGATGAAAAAGAATACCAGGTTGGTATCGATGCTCTGACGATCGCAGTAAACCCGGCTAATCCGGTAAATGATGTTCTTGATAACCTTACAACGGAACAGATCGTAGGACTTTTCTCCGGCGAATATGCTACATGGAAAGATCTTGACTCATCTCTTCCTGACGAAGAAGTTGTTGTTATTACACGTGATATCAACGGTGGAGCTCACGAAGTATTCCAGAAGAATATCATGGGTGACACAGAAGTAAAAGCGGATGCGATCCAGGCTTCTTCTATGGGTGAACTTGTTCAGGATATCATTGATAACCAATACGCAATCGGATATGCTTCATTTGGTGTTGCTAACCAGAATGAAGGAAAAGTAACTCCACTGAAAGTAAACGGTGTTGCTGCAACAAAAGAAAACATTCTTGATGGATCTTACATCATCCAGAGACCACTTCTTCTTGTAGGTTCTGGTGATCCGACAGATGTACAGCAGGCTTTCCTTGATTACGTTCTTGGTGATGAAGGACAGAAAACTGTAGAAGATATGGGATTCATTCCTATGAAATAATCTTCCGATATTGAAGGGGTGTGCAAAGACACACCCCTTTTTCTTGCTATATGTCGCTGGTTAATCCCAGGGGTCAATTTTGATTTGTATCCGGACAGCGCTGTCTGTCCTGCATCATACCTAGAAAGGATTTACTATGTTTAAGAAACTTTCAGATAAATTCAACAAAGGAATCATTTATCTGGCTGCCTTTCTCGTAACGGCACTGATGGCAGTCATGATGATCCACATTGTGAAGGAAAGTATTCCTGCCATTTCACAGCTTGGAATCAAAATGTTCCTGCCTACCACTGAATGGCGCCCTGTCAGTCAGAAACCGCAGTACGGACTTTTTACCTGCGATTGCCGGTACCCTTTATGTCTCAGCGATCGCAGTTGTCCTCGCACTCATCTTCGGCGTTGCCTGTGCCTGCTTTCTGGACTATTACCTTCCGAAAAAGGTGGCATCCTTATTCCTTGCGTTCATCGATCTGGTTGCAGGAATCCCGTCCGTCATCTTCGGATTTATCGGACTTACGGTTCTTGTAAAAGCCTTTGCCACCCACCTCCATATGGCAGCCGGTCAATGTATCCTGGCAGCCGGGATCGTGCTGGGGATCATGCTTTTACCATTCGTTATTTCCACCTGTCATGAATCTTTACAGACTGCACGAAAGACTTACGAGTTCAGTGCGATCACACTTGGATTCTCCAGAGAATCTACCCTGCCATTTTATTCTTCCGGCAATCCGGCCGGGAATCATTGCCGGTGCAATGATGGCATTCGGCCGCGCACTTGGCGAGACAATGGCCGTCATGATGGTAATCGGTAATTCCCCGATTTATCCCAAACTCCTTGGACGTGGTCAGACACTTCCTGCCCTCACCGCACTGGAAATGGGAAGTATTGAATACGGAAGCCTTCACCTCTCCGTACTTTACGTTGCAAACGCTGTCGCTGCTTGTGATTCTTTTCATCGTACTCGGTATCAGCTATCTTCTGAAAAGGAGGCTTGCCACCCATGAGAACTAAACTGCAGAAATTTTTCACACGCCTGATTCTCAGTATACTCGGACTTTGCGTGATCGTTGTTACACTCTTCCTTTTCCTTTATGTCTTCTGGAAAGGGAAAAAAAGTATTTAGCCTGTCCTTCCTTCTTGACAAGCCTGCCGGTGTTCCACTTGGAACTGCAGGCGGTATCTATCCGGCACTGATGGGTTCCATTTACCTTGGCGCACTTTCTGCACTGATCGGCGGTGTCCTTGGTATCGGCGCTGCCATTTATCTTGTATTTTACAGCACCGGAAAACGATTTTCCGTCCTTGTAAATATGGCGATCACCGGGCTTTCCGGAATCCCTTCGATCCTGTTCGGGCTGGTTGGATATACGCTTCTGATCTACCGTTTTGGACTTAACCGCAGCCTTCTGTGTTCGGCACTGTGTGTTGCAGCAATGATCATTCCTTTTGTTGCAATCCGAGCAGAAAAGATTCTGGAAGAGAAGGGGCGTGAATATATGAAGAACTCCCTAAGTCTCGGACTTTCCCGTGAGTATGCCCTCCGAAACTGATCCTTCCGGTCTGCTCTGTAGAGCTTCTCGGAACCGTTGCGCTTGGAATGGCATACGGCATGGGTGCCGTTGCACCAATTTTATACACCGGAGCTGTCATGCAGGCAGATGTTCCGCATTCTCTCTCCGATCCGTTCATGTCACTTCCATATCACCTGTATATCCTTGTGAACAACGGATTTTCTCTGGATTATGCTTATGGAACCGCATTTGCACTGATGCTCTTCCTGCTCATCATCCAGTTAATATGTAAATTTATCACCTATCTACGAAAGGACAACTGATATGCTGAATATAGAAAATCTAAAATGTGGATTTGGAAAACACGAAATTCTTCACGGAATCAGCCTGACGATCCCGAAAGGACAGATTACAGCCATCGTTGGTCAGTCCGGCTGCGGAAAACAACTTTTCTGAAAACCCTGAACCGGATGGTAGAAGAAGAAGGCGGCTATCTCTCAGGAACAATTACTTTAGAAGGAACCGACATCAAATCTCTTCCGAAAGAAAAACTCAGAAGGCGTGTCGGCATGGTTTTCCAACAGCCGATCGCTTTCCCTCACAGTATCGAGAAGAATCTGTCTTATGTACTGAAATACCACGGTGTCCGTAATAAGAAAGAGATTGCTGAGAAAATTACAGAGTCTCTGCAGAAAGCAAAACTCTACGATGAGGTCAAAGATCAACTGAAAAAATCCGCCCTCAAATTATCCGGCGGTCAAAAGCAGCGTCTTGCTATCGCACGAAGCCTCTGTGCCGGTCCGGAGATCCTGCTCCTTGACGAGCCGTGCTCCGCACTGGATATGAAGAATACAATTGCAATCGAAGAAACACTTTTGGAGTTGAAAGACCAGTATACTTTCGTCATCGTCACACATAATCTGGCTCAGGCAAAGCGAATTGCCGATCAGGTGATCTTCATGGATCATGGAGAAGTACTGGAAGTGACGGAAAAAGAGAAATTCTTTGAAAATCCGGCATCGGAACCGGCGAAAGAGCAGATACAGTATATGTAATAACGGGCAAAAACGTCCGATTATCACTTTTACCCGTGATAACCGGACGTTTTTTTCATTTCTATTTTTCTATTTCAGCATCTCTCTGAGCAGTTCATTAACCATACCCGGATTTGCTTTTCCTTTCATTGCCTTCATGATCTGTCCAACCAGTGCGCCAAGTGCTTTTTCTTTTCCACCCTTGAAATCTTCCACTGCCTTTGGATTCTTTGCAATCACTTCTTCCGCAAGTGTGCGGAGTGCACCTTCATCATTGACGGTCTTCAGTCCGTGATCCTCTACATATTTTTCCGGATCCACATCCTCTGCAAATACCCTTTCAAATACCTCTTTTGCTACAGAACTGTTGATGGTTCCCGCGTCTGCAAGTTCGATCAGTTTTGCAAGGTTCTCCGGTGAAAATTTAATATCTGCCGGCTCCTGTCCGTTTTCTTTTAACAGGCGCATAGTCTCCACCATCAGCCAGTTGGACACCTTTTTCGGCTTGTTGCAGATTGCACAGGTCGCCTCAAAGAGATCTGCCATCTTCTTCGTTCCGGTAATGAGCTCCGCATCATAACGTGGAATATCATAATCTTTCTCATAACGTGCAAGTTTTTCACTTCTCAGCTCCGGCTGTTGATCTTTGATCTTCTGGATCCATTCATCACTGATCACGATCGGCACCAGATCCGGTTCCGGGAAATAGCGATAATCCTGCGCATCCTCTTTTGAACGCATAGGATATGAATATTCCTTATTATCATCCCATCTTCTGGTTTCCTGAATGACTTTCTTTCCTTCTTCGATGAGTTCGATCTGTCTCTGTCTCTCTCCCTCGATCGCATGTGTAATCGCTTTAAAGGAGTTCAGGTTCTTCATCTCAGTACGCGTTCCAAACTCAGAAGCACCTACTTCACGAACCGAAAGATTGACGTCTGCTCGCATGGATCCTTCCTGAAGCTTACAGTCCGATGCTCCCAGATACTGGCAGATCATACGCAATTTTTCCAGATAAGCAATGACTTCATCTGCCGAACGCATATCCGGCTCCGATACAATCTCGATCAGCGGAACCCCACTTCGGTTATAATCGACTAAAGAGCAGTCCTCCCACTCATCATGGATCAGCTTTCCGGCATCCTCTTCCATATGCATCTCATGGATCCGGACTTTTTTCTTCTGCTCTCCGACTTCAATCTCTACATAGCCGTCTCTCGCAATTGGCAGATAGAGCTGTGAAATCTGATAGTTCTGTGGGTTATCCGGATAGAAGTAATTCTTACGATCGAATTTGCACACCTGTGTGATCTTACAGTTTGTCGCAAGTCCTACTGCCATCGCATATTCTACTACTTTTTATTTAATACCGGAAGGGAGCCCGGCATACCGGTACATACCGGGCAGGTATGTGTATTCGGTGCGCCCCCGAATGCAGTACTGCATCCACAGAAAATTTTTGTCTTTGTTGCAAGTTCTACGTGAACCTCCAGACCGATTACGGTTTCATACTGCTTTGACATCTATGCTTCCTCCTTTCCGGTCTGCTTCTGTTTTGTCGTACATAGATACCCATTTTTTCTCTGTCAGGCACTCATAGGTATAAGCTGCCTGAAAAAGCTTCTTCTCCTGGAAGCAGTCTCCGATGAGATGCATGCCGACCGGAAGACCTTTGGAATCTTTTCCTACCGGAATACTGATTCCCGGAAGTCCTGCCAGGTTGACGGAAATCGTATAAATGTCGCCCAGATACATTTTGATCAGATCACTTAAGGAAGCTCCAAGCTTCGGTGCTGTCGTCGAGTCTTTGCCGGCGCCAGGATCATATCATATTTTGCAAATGCACTGTCAAATGCCTGTTTAATCAATGCTTTTGTACGGAGTGCTTTCAGATAATATGCATCGTAATAGCCGGAACTCAAAACGAACGAACCGAGCATGATACGGCGCTTTACTTCCGGTCCGAAGCCCTCGGAGCGGCTCTTCTTGTACATCTGGTGAAGCTCTTCATAATCCTTTGTGCGGTATCCGTATTTCACACCGTCAAATCGGGACAGGTTGGAGCTTGCCTCTGCTGATGCGATGACATAATAAGCCGGAATCGCATATTTTACAAGTCCAAGATCAAATTCTTCAATCTCAGCTCCTGCATTTTTCAGAACCTCTGCGGCTTCCAGAATCGGTTTTTTCACTTCTTCGTCCAGACCTTCTCCAAAATAATCTTTTGGAATACCGATCTTCATCCCTTTTACATCGTTTACCAACGCACTCGTAAAATCCGTGTCCTGGCGTTCTACCGAAGTGCTGTCTTTTTACATCATGGGATGCGATGGTCTCAAGAACCGTCGCACAGTCGGTTACGTCCCTTGCAACCGGTCCGATCTGGTCAAGAGATGATCCGTAAGCGATCAGTCCATAACGGGATACCGTTCCGTAGGTTGGCTTGATTCCAACGATTCCGCAGTAAGAACTTGGCTGACGGATCGATCCGCCGGTGTCAGATCCAAGAGCATATGGTACTTCCAGAGCCGCAACTGCCGCACACGAGCCACCGGAAGATCCGCCCGGTACATGCTCCAGATTCCACGGATTCTTTGTCTCTCCATAATAAGAAGTCTCAGTCGTGCTTCCCATCGCGAATTCATCCATATTAGTCTTTCCGATCACAACTGCACCTGCTTTTTCCAGGTTCAGAACTGCTTCTGCTGAAAATGTCGGTACAAAATTACTCAGAATTTTTGAACTGCAGGTGGTCGTCACACCTTCCGTACACATGTTATCCTTGATTGCAACCGGTACTCCTGCAAGCGGTCTGGTCAGTGTTCCGTCATCGATCAGCTTCTGCACTTCTTCCGCTCTTTTAAGGCAGCTTCTTTTTGAAGTGATACAAAACTGTTGACTTCTTTTTCTACTTTATCAATCTGTGCGAAGCAGGCTTCCACTGCTTCTTTTACTGTAACTTCTTTTGCCTGAATCTTTTTTCCAAGTTCAACGGCAGTAAGACCTTTCAAATCCATCTTTCGATTTCCTCCTATGCGAATGTTCTAGGTACTTTGTAGCTCTGTTCTTTCTGCTGCGGCGCATTTGCCAGCATTGCTTCGTGATTGTCTCCATTTGTCACTACATCCTCACGGAATACATTATTTACCGGAAATACATGTGACATCGGTTCAATTCCTTCTGTATCCAGTTCATTCAGGGTATCAATATAATCAAGCATGGTTTCCATATCTTTCTTTGCCTGCTCTTTTTCTTCGTCAGAAAGCTCCAGCTTTGCCAGGATTCCATCGTATTCGATTGTTTCATCCGAAATCTTGTTTGCCATTGTACTCGTCCTTTCTAATAATAATTATCGTAAAAGCTTTCGTACTCCTCCGATTCAATCCACTCACTCGGTGTAAGTTCTACTGTAAGTCCTTCCAGATCAACTTCTGTTCCATCGATCAGGACAATATTTTTCAGCTCCTGTGGAAATCCTGACTCTTCATTACCGATCAGCATTCCCATATAATTTTCGTATCCGGCGCTTACTGTCACGTCATAATCAAAAATCCCAAAACCTTCCACACATTTCACATCATAGACACCTGCAGGTACGTCTTTTCCTACTGTAAAGTTATCCGATACGGTTTTCGATTCTGTAAGCGGATTTGCAATTGCTGTCAGATTCATCTGTGCATTCTCTGCTGTCATGTGAAGCTCCAGTGTATCCTCTACTATCACATAACATCCCGGAAATACTTCAAAGTCACTGACTTCTTCTTCCGTATTATCGTAGTCATCACCAAAATTGTACTGCACCCAGATATTATTTTTGCTGTCTGTCAGCTCTACCTGACCACTTCCACTTTTGCAGGTCAGTGTATAGATTCCCTGCGGAAGATGTACACCGCCTTTATAAATTCCGGCTGTCAGGTCTGCTTCATAAAGTTCTCCTTCTTCCGGCATCACTTCCTGCAAATCACTGTATGGATCTTCCTCGGTGTAGCTGTCACTGTCATCATAAGTATAGTCATCAAAATAATGCTGAACTTCATCGCTGATCGTTCCGCCAAGCTCACCTGCAAATGCTGTGCCAATGATCACAAAACCGATCAGAAACTTTCCAAGCTTCCTTTTCTTTTTTACCGGTCTGCTTTGCTTTGTTTCATTGAAGATGATGTATAACTGTAACTCTGGTTTCCTGTCTGGCTATAGCTTGTGCCTGTGGTATTGTAGCTCGCATTTGCTTTGCAGAATATCCATTCCCCGCCGGATTTACTTTTCCTGCTGCCGCATTCTTTGACGCCTTTTTTGCAGCTGCTTTCTTTGCATTTTTATCTGCATTCTTCGCCTTACGCACATTTTCCCGAGTCATGGTCTTTCCTTCATACGGCTTTTCCGCTTCCGTATGTATATGTGTCAGCGATTCTTCATGACCGGAATTTCCAAGTGTCACATACTGATCGTCATTCTTTGAATTGTCAAGCCCACACTCTGTGCAGATATTTCCGTTTAATTTTCCTCCACATAAGGAACATCTTCGTCTCATTTTGACCTCCCCCGCTGCCTCTTGTCAGCTTCCTTTTTACCTGCCAGCCATGGAGCTTCGTCTCTACGGAGTAAGTCTGCTTAAATCTCTCGGGAAGAGGGTTGTCTCACGGACGTTATCTTCACCAAGAAGCTGCATTGTCAGACGTTCCATTCCGATTCCAAGACCTCCATGTGGCGGCATACCATGTTTGAATGTATCCAGATAGGTCTCCAGTCCTTCTTCCGTCATTCCCCGCTTTGCAAGCTTTTCCATCAGCATGTCGTAGTCATGGATTCTCTGTCCTCCGGTCGTGATCTCAAGTCCACGGAACAAAAGGTCAAAGCTGAGTGTGAATTTCTCATCCTGTGGATCGTCCATTGCATAGAACGGACGCTTCTTTGACGGATAGTAGGTTACAAATACAAAATCAGAATCCCATTCCTCTTTTGCGTACTGTCCGATCAGATGCTCTTCCTCTGGTTCCAGATCAAATGGATTGCGGATCTTACGTCCGTACTTTTCTGAAACCTTCTGCTTTGCCTCATCAAAACGGATTGCCGGAATTTTAGAGACATCCGGAAGTGTCACGTCCAGGATTTTAAGTTCCTTCGCATAATCCTTTTTCAGAAGCTCCATCGTATACTGAAGGAAGCCCGTTTCCATCGCCATGATATCTTCAAAACTGTTGATATAACCCATTTCAAAATCCAGACCGGTATATTCGTTCAGATGACGCTTGGTGTTGTGTTTTTCTGCTCTGAATACCGGTCCTGTCTCAAATACTCTGTCAAAAACACCAACCATCATCTGTTTGTACAGCTGTGGACTCTGTTCCAGCACTGCCGGACGATGGAAATAATCCAGTCGGAAGAGGTTAGATCCTCCTTCTGCTCCTTTTGCTCCGATCTTCGGGGAATGAATTTCTGTAAAACCTTCTTTATACAGGAACTCTCTGAATCCTCTTACGATTCCTTCCTGAATTTTAAACTTCGCTCTTTCCCTTACGTTCCGAAGAGAAATGGAACGATAGTTCAGCTTCGCTTCCAGGGAAGTGTTCAGTTTCCACTTTGAAACAGCAAGTGGAAGGCTGTCTTTTGGCATACTGAGTACTTTTATCTCACTCAGACGGATTTCAATTCCGTTCGGTGCCTTCTCTGATTCGGTCAGTTTTCCTGTTACTTCTACTGTAGCGGCTTCTCTTAAATCTTTCAAGTTAAATTTTGTAACGCCTTCTTCGTATACACACTGGACCAGATCTTCCCGTTTTCTCAGAATCACGAAAGCGACTGTTCCCATGTCACGAATTGTATGAACGGCTCCATTTACCTTCACTTCTTCTCCAAGTCTTCCCTCTTCCAGTAATTCACTAAGTTCCAGCGTTTCTTTTTTCTTTTACACCTGTCATAAATTCCATGTCACAATCCTCCTAAAATATGTTTTGCTTTTGTCAACTTCGTATTCCGGATTGTTTTTGATGCATGGCAATAAAAAAAGCCCCGGAATACTTTTTCGTATTCCGGGACGGATAATCTGATGATCCGCGGTACCACCCGCATTGAATCCTTTGGGATTCCTCTCTTACATACGTAACGTGCATGAACCGTATTACCCTACTAAAGCACCTGTGCTTTCCATTCAGATAATCTGCTCCAGAGTGTTCCCTTCGCCTCATTCCTCAAACAGCGCTCTCAGTCGGTGACGCCGTATTCCTGTCAAGTTCCAGAAGCAAGCGTCTCTTTCATCGCTTTGCTTTACTAAATTATTTTTAGATACTAGCACACGTTCTTTACTTTTTCAAGTATTTTCTTCTATTTTTTAATTTTTTCTCGTTTATTGTCAGCTTTTTTGCTTTAAAATCATCAATTCACTTTGTTTCTTTTTTTTTTGATTATTTCGTATGTTTATCCACGTATTTATTCTCTGTTTTGGAATAAACAATTTTCTGTTCCTTATATAAGCTGTAATATCCGGAAAGCAGATAGCTTACCGCAACCACAATACAGTAAAACGGCATCCCGTTAAATCCAAACAACTCTGCTTGCAATCAAAAGAGATGTGATCGGACTGTTTGTAACTGCACAAAAGACACCAACCATTCCACATGCCGCACAGATATCTGTCGGTGCTGCAAGGATCGTAGACATAAAAGAACCAAGTGTCGCCCCGATAAACAGTGACGGTACGATCTCCCCACCCTTGAATCCGGCGCAGAGCGTCAGTGCCGTAAACAGCATTTTCAGAAGGAACATCTGTGGTCCTGCCGTCTCTTTAAAGCTTGCCTGGATCACACCTGTTCCAAGCCCCAGATAGGCATCCGTTCTGAGTGCAAAATACAAAATGATCACTCCTGCTGCCCCTGCAACCACACGCACATACGGATTCGGAAACCATTTCTTCAGATAATGTTCCCCATTATGCAGCACAATACAAAACAGTGCTCCGGCAAGCGCACACGCAATTGCCAGAATGATCGCTTTGATCGAATCCACACTGTAAAAATTCGGAACCGATTCTACCAAATACGGCGGAGTAACGGTCCTCACTTTCAGAAGCAGCGCAATCCCCTGTGCGGCAAATGCAGAAAATACACATGGCACCAGCGCGGCATAATACATCACACCAACCCTGATCACTTCCATTGGAAATACAACCGCCGCCATCGGTGTCCCGAAAAGTGCTGAAAATGCGGCACTCATACTTGCCAGAATGATGATCTTCTTGTCACTCTCATTCAAATGCAGATATTTCGCACATACATTTCCTACACTTGCTCCAAACTGAAGCGCTGCACCCTTTCGTCCGGAAGATCCTCCAAACAGATGTGTGATCGCTGTCGATATCAGGATCAGTGGTGTCACCCATCCCGGAACCTCTTCCTCATCCGACCGGACTACTGTCAGAACCAGGTTCGTTCCGAGTTCTTCTCCTGCCCGGTAATTTTGTACATCCAGACGATCAAAAGACCTCCTAACGGTAGCCCAAGAATGATCATCGGATTTGCCTGTCTAAACGAAGTCGCCCATACAATCGCATAGGAAAATCCGCTGGCGATCAATCCGATAAGACTTCCGATCACCCCGGACAAAACGATCCATTTGAACAATGAACCATACAGATTTTTCCATGCTTCTCTCATTTCTTTTAATTTTTCATTCATCCTTTGTTCCTCGTACTCTTATTTTCTAAAAAAAGAATGTACCTTGGCACATTCTCGCACCGAGTGCGTTGCTGAGCGCCAGTGGCGCTCGTTAAGCAACGACCGACGCGGAGCGTAGACCGCTTGCGACATCCTTCATCTTCGCGCGAGTGCGCATCTCCAGCACACGGTGCCTTTTATTTAGCAGGAAGCTCCATCAGAATTTCCTGTTAAATAAAAAAATGCTGTATACACATCCTTATTCCACTTTTTATTATAGAAAATTTTTCTTTTTTTTGACAATTCCAACTGACAAAGATTATTTCTCTTTTTCTAGCGCATATGATAATCCCAGATCATATCTGCAAGCGTAACTGTCTTCAGGCTGTCCAACAGGTGCAATCAATAAAAATAATATCCGGACGAAAGCCAAATGAGATTTTCTTATAATCCTCAGCAGACATTTCTTTCTCGCTGTCGATTGAAATTTTTATACGAAACTGGTATTCTATAAGAAAAGAAAATCGATCATTTTCATGATCGAAGGAGGTTAAGATATGTCTGAAATTTTAGCTTTCTCAGAATCTGCCGATTCTGATCCAAAGCTTTCTACAGAACCGGTTTCCGAATCCGGAGACATCCATACAGCCACTGATGTACCACCCAAAGAAACTCCAGCTCCGGAACCAGATTCCCCTGAAGCAGAAACCATTTCATCTGAGGAAAAAAAAATACTTACACGGATTTTTCATCGGAAGATTTCAAATCTTCTGACGATTCCGAAAAAGATCCGTTTACCGGAGAAAAGAAAAGTTTCCACCACCACATTTTCCATACAGCAAAAGAACTGAACTATCTGCGTGAAAAATATATCCTGGAAAAAATTCCGGATGACCAGCTTCTTGAGTATCTGAAGCTTGAAGAAAAGCGTCATGAGCTCCAGGTGCAGGAACGCAACATCCGCGAAAAACGGATTATGAATGCCTTTATGCTGACAGTGATCCTTGCTTTGCAATTGTAGCTGTAGTATACAGTCTGCATGAGAATCCGACGGTACTCATCAGTATCCTGTATATTGGTGGAATCCTTGCAGGCATCCATGTCTGGAATAAGAAAAAATAAATATTATAACATGCACATAAGAACCTCTGCCGGACAAAATGTCAAGCAGAGGTTCTTCTCTTCTGTCTTACAACAGATTCCTTTTTATACATTCTGGATAAAGTTCTTGATTTCTTCTCTGGTCGGCATAACCCGAAGTGCCCCTTTTCTTGTTGTGATCAGGGATGCTTTCCGCATTTGCAAATGTGAGAAGCTCTTTTAAATTTTCTTCGGTCAACTCTTCCATTCCATGCTCCAGAATATAATTCAGAGAATTGGCACAGAACGTATCTCCGGCGCCGGTCGTCTCGATCGTATGCTCCTGGACAAAGCCCGGAACTTCTACCCGGAGATCTTTATAATATGCACGGCTTCCGTCTTTTCCAAGGGTAATGAGTACCAGCGGAATCTGATATTTTTCACGGATCAGTCTTGCTCCCTCATCATAGTCCGTGGTTCCGAACAAAAATTCCACTTCATTATCTGAAATTTTCAGGATGTCACATTTGGAAAGTCCGTATTCGATCTCGGCTTTCGCCTCATCCAGTGATTTCCAGAGTGGCGGGCGGAGGTTCGGGTCAAAGCTTACGATACATCCTGCTTCTTTTTCCACATCAATCGCATATCTGGTTGCTTCTCGCACACCTTCATGGGTAGAGGAAAGTGTTCCGAAATGGAAAATCTTTGCCCCGCGGATCAGATCTTCGTCCACTTCTTCTTTTTTTCAGCATCATATCTGCTCCCGGATTCCGGTAGAAAGAGAAATCTCTGTCACCGTCCGGATAAGTATGTACGAACGCAAGTGTGGTATGTACTTCTTCATCCATTACCAGATTCCTTGTATCTATGCCAACTGCTTCCACCGCAGTTTTAAGCTGTCTTCCGAACATATCTTTTCCGACTTTTCCGATAAATGCGGTCTTTTTCCCAAGCTTTTCAAGCATGGCGAGTACGTTGCATGGTGCGCCTCCCGGATTGGCTTCCAGAAGCGGATTGCCCTGTGCACTTGTTCCATTTTCTGTAAAATCAATTAGCAGTTCGCCTAAGGCGGTTACGTCATAGATCTTTTCCATATTCGATTCCTCTCTTTATAATCCTCTTGGATGCAAAGTTATAGGCTGTGAAGACGAATTACACAAAAGAACTGTTTCAAATTCAGTTGTGCAAACCATTCCGATGAACCTCTTAGGACGAAAATCGTGTTCAGCAGAGGCTTCCACGATTTTTGAGTTTCATCTCCATTGCACAAAATTAGAATTTGAAACAGTTCTTTTGCGTAATTCGTCCATCAAGGTTATCGATAATAATCTTCGATCCCATACTCTTATAAGCAAATTATACCTTGTCCCTCCAGTACATGCAATAAGATTATGTAATCGATATCATGTTTTTTCAGTTTTCTTTCGCTTAAATCAGGTTCAATTTTTTCAGAACGTTGTAGATGGTTCCTTCTTTGAATGGGTCGCTTAAGTTTCCGATTCTGAGGAGTTCGTGGTAGCCTTTGCTTCCGCCCTGGCTGCAGAGGGCGTAGTAATCTTTCCATGCGCCTTCCAGGTCTTCCTGCATTTTTCCGTAGTATTCGAGGGCTCCTACACGGGATACGGCGTAATCAATATAATAGAACGGGCACATGAATAGGTGCTGTTTCTGCATCCAGAATCCGCCCTGTCCCAGGAATTCATTGCCATCATAATCTCTCCATGGGAGATAGATTTTTTCCAGTTCGTGCCATACTTTTCTTCTTTCCATTGCATCGGTCAGATTTTCAGCGTATACACGGTGCTGGAATTCATCTACGCATGCCATGTATGGCATTGCTTCCAGCGAATCCCACAGGTATGCTTTTTTCTGTTTTTCTGCATTTTCTCCGAAGAACAGATGCATCCACGGCAGTGTGAAATATTCCATCGCCATTGAATGGATCTCATTAATCTCTGCGGTACTGTATGTCTGCGATAATACCGGAATGTTGCGGGACGCTGTGTATGCTTCAAAAGGCATGTCCTGCTTCGTGGGTAAGGACATTGACATCTGCATTGGTTCCATTAAAGTTTGCAAAATGAACGGTGCCTTATATTCTTCCATAAAGTCACAGTAGCCACCCTGCTGTTTTCCCTGCCTTCCTTCCAGATCAAACAGACAGTATTCCATCATAAAATCAAAGAATTCTCCTGTCTCTTTGGAAAGTTCATGATACATGGTTCTCGCCTTTTCCAGAAGTTCTTCTTCCGTTCCCTCCGGAACTGCATTTCCATCCGGATAGGTAAGACTTTCGTCATAATATTTTAATTCTTCGATACCAAGTCTATCTTTCTGTTCCTCATAAAGTTTCTGACAAAGCGGTACGATATGTTCCCCGGATCTGCTTACGGAATATTGCTACATCTTCCGGCGTGTATTCAAATCTTTCCATCTTCTGATACATCATCTCGGCATATCCATTAAATCCAAGGTTCTTTGCCATCTGCTGACGGATTCCGATCAGTTCCGTATAAAGGGAATCCAGTTCATCCGAAATCGCTTTATACAACTCTGCCCACTTTTCAAATGCTTCTTTACGGATGCTTCTGTCGGTATCCTCCATCATCTTTAACAGACCATAGAATCCAAGCTGTTCTCCGTGAAAATCTGTAACCGGTGCCGCTGCAACCTGGAAATACTTCTGAACCAGCTTGTTCTCCTGGATCTGCAGATCGGCATTACACGGATCGGTAAGCCGGACTTTGTTCTCTGCCTGTCTGGAATAAACTTCTCCAAACTCTTTTTCAAGCTCTGTTCTGTAAGAAGACTTCAGATAACTCTCATAGAACTTTTTCATTTCGACATCAATCTGTGGCTCGATCTCGAAAATATATTCCATCTCTTTTCGATAGAATTCATCATTGGTATCCTGGCTGTTGCGGATACTTGCCATGACGCGTGTCGTATTAAAGTGGCTGTTTGCATTCAGGATTGCGACAAATGCCTGATGCGCGCCTTCAAAATCTGCAGCCCTCGTTAAAGTTCTTTGTTTCTTTCTGGATGGTCCGGATATACGCTTCCCCATCTGGACGTACATATTTCATCTCTGAAAATTTTTCCATCATCTTTTCCTTCTTTCCAATCTTTTTCCTCTGCCTGTCAGAATCATATTCTTTTCCCCAAAAGCAGCTCTATCCCGATTTTATCACAACTCATCCTGTGATTCCATCACCTTTTCGTACAATGTTACGAAAGAATAAAAATCTCTTCTGACACAGCCGGATTCTTCAATCCACATCTGCATCAAAAGAGATTCTTATCTTCAGACATACAAAAATCGGAGTGACAGGATTTGAACCTGCGGCCTCTTAGTCCCGAACGTAGCGCTCTACCAAACTGAGCCACACTCCGATAATAAATATATTGGATATTCCAAACGGAATATCCAACTTAAATTTTATTCAATTAAAAACTACGGATAGAGGACTCGAACCTCTACTAACAGAGTCAGAGTCTGCTGTGCTGCCATTACACCAATCCGCATCAATCATCTGTTAATCTCTGTCCATCGAAATGAACAAAACATTATAAATTTTCAGAAAACCAAATCGGAGTGACAGGATTTGAACCTGCGACCTCTTAGTCCCGAACCAAGCGCTCTACCAAACTGAGCCACACTCCGATAACCGTACCGGACAACTAACTGTCCGGCTGAGTCCTTATTCAAATAAGGAACTACGGATAGAGGACTCGAACCTCTACTAACAGAGTCAGAGTCTGCTGTGCTGCCATTACACCAATCCGCATCATCTGTTTGTTCGCTCTGGTTCTCAACAGCGAACAAACTTATTATAGCAAATCTTTACGGAAATGCAAGCATTTTTTACATTTTTTAAAGAAAGTCATTTCAAGTACTTCTTCTTCTTTTTTTCTGACATTTTTCTAGCAAAATTCTTTTATCATCTGATCATACTCCAGCCAGTCATAGCCCTGTCTCTTATACAGCTTCCAGGCTCTTTCATTCTCCTTTTCCACTTCCAGACGGAATCTTGTCACACCCTCTTCTTTGTGCTCTTCCATATATCTGAAATACTCACTTCCAAGTCCTTTGGAACGATACTCTTCTAATATATAGAGTTCTTCCAGCCAGTACACCATCCCGCCCGCTTCCTGCGAAAAGGTCTTGGCGATCAGTCCATAGCCTGCGATCTTGCCTTCCCATTCCAGGATAAACAGTTCCGCATAGGTATCACTTTTCAGACATTCTTCAAATGTCTTTTCCAGATAAGAATCCGGAACCGGATGATCCACTGCTGGCATCCGGTAAAAATCATGCGCCATTTTTATGTAGATTTCTTTGTCTTCTGCTTTTATTTTTCTGATCATTTTCCAGTTCTCCTTTTAATATCCTCACGAAAAGAGGTCACTCCTGTTCGCTTAGAAAGTGATCCCTTTTCCCATTCTTATACTCTGCATAATATCATGCACTGCTTTTATTTTCAATACCTCCTGCCCGAAGGCTGGGTTTTCCGGAAATCTTATGAAAATCGTACAAATGGATTCTCATATCTGGCAATATTTCCCAGCTTCTCCTCAATCCTCAAAAGCTGATTATACTTCGCGATCCGTTCTGATCTGCACGGTGCTCCGGTTTTGATCTGTCCCGTGTTAAATGCCACCGCAAGGTCTGCAATAAACGGATCCTCTGTCTCTCCTGACCGGTGGGATACAATTGCCTGATAACCAGCCTTCTGCGCCATCTGGATCGCATCGATGGCTTCCGTCAGAGTCCCGATCTGATTCACCTTGATCAGAATTGCATTGGCGATTTCCTTTAAAATGCCGGCGTTCAGCCGTTTCACATTCGTCACAAACAGGTCATCCCCGACAAGCTGCATATCCAGTCCCAGTCTCGTCGTCAGAAGCTCCCAACCTTCCCAGTCTTCTTCATCAAGCGGATCTTCAATGGAAATAATTGGAAATTCTCCTGCAAGCTCCTCATAGTAATCAATCATCTCTTCCGTCGATCGCGCCACACGATGTCCGTGCATCTTCGCCTCTCCCGGAAATACATACTCTTTTCTCTCTTTATCATACAGCTCACTCATGCCGCAAAGCATCCAGTGCGATCACAATCTGCTCTTTCGGTTTATAACCTGCCTTTTCAATCGCACGCATGATCATGTGTAGTGCTTCTTTCGCATCCGGCAGATTAGGTGCAAATCCACCTTCATCCCCGACTGCGGTCGGATAATCGTACTTTTCCAGAATCGCCCGAAGCATCTTATAGATCTCGGCGCACATCTGAAGTCCTTCTTCAAAGCAGACTGCTCCGACCGGCATGATCATAAATTCCTGGAGATCAATGGAATTATCCGCATGCCGTCCCCCATTTAGGATATTCATCATCGGAACCGGCATCTGCTTTGCATTTACACCGCCAAGATACTGATACAACGGAATCTCCAGCGCATCTGTTTCTTTGCCCTTCTTCTGCCGCAAGAGACACTCCAAGCATTGCATTTGCTCCCAGATTGATCTTATTGTCTGTCCCGTCAAGCTCCAGAAGCATCCGGTCGAGCTTCGCCTGCTCCAGCACGTTCATTCCCAGAATTTCCCGGATGATCCGGTCATTCACATGCTCCACGGCGCGTCTGACACCAAGTCCCTGATAGCGGTGTTTTCCGTCTCTTAACTCAATTGCTTCATATTTTCCTGTCGATGCCCCGGAAGGAACCATCGCCCTTCCTGTAAAATGACTCCCTGCAAGTACCTCTACTTCTACAGTCGGGTTTCCGCGTGAGTCCAGAATTTCCCGCGCAATAATATCTGTAACCGGTATATATTGTTCCATAATCCATCCTCCTTTTTTGTCTTTTAGTATGTCCTTTCGGGCGCTGAATCATGCACGAAAATCCCCGTATTTTCGTATCATCGTATACATTGCGAAAATGCTCTAAAACGGTTGACTTCATACATTTTCGGCGTTACAATACCAACGGAAATCGGGTGATATTTTTTCAGTATTTCATCCGTTTTCTAAAACTTTATGAATCAATCGGGGAATATAAAATGAGAGAAAAATCGAAAATTTTATTGCAATGAGCGGAGCAACTCTGCTGATCGCAGTAGGAACTTATTTTTTAAGTTTCCAAACAACTTCACATTTGGCGGAATCACCGGTCTTGCCGTACTGATTGCCAAAACCGGACTTATTTCTGCTGCCGACTTTTCATTCGTTGCCAACATGTCACTTCTGATTCTTGGTGCAGTGATCCTCGGTAAAAAATTCGTTGCAAAGACAGCCTACTGCAGTGTCCTGCTTTCTGTTGCGCTTTCTTTATTTGAACGAATCTTTCCAATGAACCAGCCATTTACCAATCAGCCTATGCTTGAGGTAATGTTTGCGATTGCACTCCCAGCACTCGGTTCTGCAATCCTCTTCAATATCGGATCTTCCAGTGGCGGTACAGATATTATTGCCATGATCCTGAAGAAATTTACAAGTGTTGACATCGGACGTGCACTGGTTTGCTCCGACATTGCGATCACCGTTGCAGGTTTCTTTATCTTCGACGTAAAAACAGGACTTTATTCCTGTTTCGGACTGATCATCCGTTCCTTCCTTGTAGACAGCTTTATTGAAAGTCTGAACCTTTCCAAATATTTCAACGTTGTCTGCAGTAATCCGGAACCGATCTGCGATTATATCGTCCACTCACTCGGTCGAGGCGCCACAATCTGTGAAGCACACGGAGCCTTTACCGGTGAACAGAAATACATTATTTTTACAGCGCTGAACCGTCAGCAGGCAATCAAACTCCGTAACTTTATCAAGGAAAATGATCCTTCTTCCTTTATTCTGATTTCCAACACCAGCGAGATTATCGGAAAAGGATTCCATAGCATTTAAAAGATTATTATTTTTAAGACATTTTCCGTACTCTGTATGCTATGCACCTTACCCCAGATATGCTATAATAATATAAGCAACCAGAATAAAGAGGAGTAATCATATGGAGACACAACTTAGCCTGATTCCGGCTTCTGAGCATCCGACTGCACTGGAATCACAATGGTTAAATGCGATTAGTCCGGCTGATTTTATCAATAATAATAAGAACTTTGATGTTCTGATGATGAAGTATCGCTGTGCGATCCGCGAGATCCAGACAAAGCTTGAAGTCCTGGATGATGAGTTTTCTGCAGTAAACAAACGCAATCCAATCTCATCTATCAAATCCCGTGTAAAAAGTCCTGCCAGCATCTATGAAAAGTCTGCGCAGACGTGATCTGCCATTTACAGAGGATAGTATTGTCAAGAATTTGGACGATGTCGCCGGAATCCGGGTGATCTGCCCGTTTATCAGTGACATTTATACAATTGCCAACCTGCTCACTTCACAGGATGACATTACTGTTCTTAAGATCAAAGACTACATAAAAGCACCAAAGTCAAACGGTTATCGAAGCTATCATATGATCGTTGAGATTCCGGTTTTTTCTTTACAGAGGAAAATTTCCAATGCGCGCCGAAATCCAGATCCGCACGATCGGAATGGATTTCTGGGCAAGTGTAGATCATCAGCTTCGTTACAAAAAAACAATCGGTGCTGACAAAGATATCGAGGCTATCGAAGCCGAACTTTTGAAATGTGCACAAACTGTAAGCGAGACTGACTGCCACATGGAAGAGATCAAAGACATGATCGGCGACTTTGAAAAAATCTAACCGGAGAAAATTAAATATTCAAAAGAGGAAGGTGTTCCATTCATCCGAACCCTTCCTCTTTTATTTGCACCTGCTTTATCCTCTCTTTGTAAAAAGGATATCGTGATTGATCTGCGTGTAGAATGCTTTCTGCATATTCTGTTCTTCTCTTCCCATCAGCCACATCAGCTTTGTGATCACTGCTTCCAGCGTCATATCATAGGCTTCGATCATATTGAAATCCTGCTTAACTTTTTTCCCGACTTCATAGACCGTCATATTACTTCCCTCATTGGCAACCTGTGTTGTCATCACGACAAATTTACCCTTACCTGACCATTTTTCCATCTCCTGATAGAATTCCTGAACAAGCGTCTGCGGAATACCACCTACGCCAAAGCTTTCAATTACCAGACAGTCATAGTGTTCAAACAGATAGGACAGAATATCCGGCTTCATTCCCGGGATCAGCTTTAATACATATACACTGTCTTTCATATCATAATAAAAAACTTAACTGCATGGCGGCACGGGATCTCCGAATATACCGACCAGGATACCATCCTGAATAACTGCAAGATACGGAAAATTGATACTCGAAAATGCATTGTAACTCTTTGCATGCTCTTTCTTTGCACGTGTTCCGACAATTACCTTTCCGTCAAATACAAGGTTGACCCCCTGGGAATCATCATCCGCCGCATAAATAAAGCTGTCCAGCAGATTTGTCTTCGCATCTGTCACATCCATATTAATTGGCTTCTGCGCTCCTGTAACAACAATCGGCTTGGCTGAATTCTGTATCATATAAGAAAGTGCCGCCGCTGTATATGCAAGCGTATCCGTGCCGTGGCAGATTACAAACCCATCATAATATGCATAATTGTCTTCCACTGCTTTTACCATCATTTTCCAGTGTTCCGGTGTTACATTCGTGCTGTCAAGATTACACACCTGCTTTGTCTGAACCTCACATACATTTTTTACAGCCGGTATATAAGATAAAATATCCTCCGGTGTCAGTCCCGGTGCCAGTCCATCCTTTGTCTGACGGGATGCGATCGTCCCACCTGTACCTAACATCAAAATCTTCTTCATCTTTGATTTTCCTCTCTTCTACCTCATTATTATCCAAAATTTTTGTCAATCAGACTACAGTATTCTGCAAATGCTTCCGTCTCTGCAAATGCTTCCCGTAATGCTTCTCTGACGCCTTTATAATACCATCCGATCGTTGCTTTGTCTTTCATTCGGAATCTGTTCCACAATTCCTCCCCACATACAGGATAATCCCGATCAATATCCCGCATATTCGACAGCTTGTCCGCAAGTCCAATCATCTGAACCTCAATTGGTGCTGTCTTAAGCCTTTCTATGGTTGCACTTTTTCTTTCCATCCAGGTCTTGGATTTATCTTCGCTTTCCTGTGATACGATTCCCGCAACTCTTGCTGAAAACATCTCTTTTAACACATTTGCATCCACACCCTCACAGTCCTCGATCGTATCATGCAGGATTGCTGCACTGATGATCTCCTCATCCTGTGTCATCGTGGATACTATCTTTCCTACTTCCATCGGATGTACAATATACGGTCTGTCGGTCCCTTCCGATACTGACCTTCATGTACCTTGGTGGCAAAATCAATGGCTTTCTGTACCATGTTTTTCCTCCTCGCATCTGTATGACATTTTTTCAATATTTATCATAACACCAGCGTCTTTAAATCACAAGAAAATCAGTGTATAATATTGTCTGATTATGTAGAAAAAAATAACTGTAAAGTAATTCTTATAAATAGCAAAAGGAGTTTTTATAAATGAACAGAAAACAGATTCTTGTCACCGGCGCTTCCCGTGGAATCGGAAAAGCCTGCGCTATCCACTTTGCAAAAGAGGGATGGCATGTATTTTTAAACTGCGCAAATCCATCAGTGAATTGCAGGCTACTGCTGATTTTATCACAAAGGAAACCTCCGGTTCCTGCGAAATTCTCCCAGGAGATGTAGGTGTTCCATCCGAAGTCGGACGTATCTTTGACCAGATTGAAATGTCCGGCTCCGGTCTTGACGTACTCATCAACAATGCCGGAATCGCATGGATGGGACTTCTGACGGATATGAGCATTGAAGAATGGAACCGAATGATTTCCACTAATCTTTCTTCCGCATTTTACTGTTGCCGCGCAGCACTTCCTTACATGATCCATCAGAAAGCGGGACGTATCATCAATATTTCTTCGATGTGGGGAACTGTCGGTGCTTCCTGCGAAGTCGCTTATTCTGCCACCAAATCCGGTCTGAACGGTCTTACCCGCGCACTTGCAAAGGAACTTGCGCCAAGCAATATCCAGGTCAATGCGATCGCCTGTGGTGTCATCGATACCGTAATGAACGATCTTCTGGATGCGGAAGAAAAAGCTGCCCTCGCAGAAGAAATCCCTGCCGGACGTTTCGGGACACCAGAAGAAGTCGCGCTTCTCGCATGGCAGCTTGCAAATGCCCCTGCCTATCTTACCGGGCAGATACTGGGTATGGACGGAGGATATATCTAACTCCTACTCCCAGATCTTGTCCCACTTCGCGTAAAGTGTAATACTGGATGCCGGGTATCTTTCGATTCCCGGTTTTCCAGAAGCTTTGTCTGCTCCGTATATTTCTCATTCAGCTCATCTTCAAGTGTCCCATACTGCTCCTGTTTTGCAAGCTCTGCCAGTTCTTTTTCCTGCACAACTCCAGCATCAGTCCACGCATACCATCCTTCAAATCGATATCCGTCTTTCACTGCCGTTGGCATACATCCTTCACTTAACCGAAGACTCTGCCCATACACAGTATAGTCTGCCGCAAATTTTCTTTTGTTCTTTCCTTTATTCTGCCCGGCTTCAAGCTCTTCACCATTTCCCCTTGTCGCAAACAGCCTTCTTCCGCCTGCTGTTGCCGTACCGTAATTCTCGATCTCACCACCTGCAGCGTCATAATAAATAACCGTATAAGGTGCCCAGACATATGCCGTACCAAACTTTTCTGTCTCTGGCCCTGTCCCATTTCTGTCAAACCGGAATCCGTAATGGTATTCTTTTCCTTCATAAAAATAAGTGAAAAATCCTGGTATTCCTGCCGGGATCCCAACCTCCTGATTTACCGACTTGTGAAAATCAAACCGGATCAGCTCTGCTCCATCTGGTGTCTCCCCATCATCTGCGTAAACCGATATTCCTGCACTATTGCACGCCCAGACAATCACTCCACCAAACATCACCAGCAAAGCAAATACCGAACTATCATCGTCCAGATACTTCCAATCCGTTCCATACATGTCCCTCCTCATCCCAAAAGCTAAATTACCCATGTATATTTATATGCAGGCAGAATTTTATATATTCCCTCAAACAGAATCATCCACTATCCCTGAACGAAAAATTTCAAAAAAAATAAACTGATCAGATTCCATCGCACAAAAGTGAATCTGATCAGTTTATTTTTTTACAATTTGATGTCGCAGACTTATCGATCTCACCCCTACTTAAAATCCAGTTCCACCGGACAGTGGTCAGACCCAAATACATTTGTCAGAATCTTCGCATCTTCCAACCTGCTTTCCAGTGCTTTTGATGTACAGAAGTAATCGATACGCCAACCTGCATTCTTTTCTCTTGCCTTAAACCGGTAGGACCACCAGGAGTAAATTCCTTCTTTATCCGGATAGAAATAGCGGTAAGTATCAATAAATCCCGCATCCAGAAGTGCTGAGAATTTTGCTCGCTCTTCATCGGTAAATCCGGCATTTTTCCGATTCGTCTTTGGATTCTTCAGATCAATCTCTGTATGTGCCACATTCAAATCTCCACAGAAGATCACCGGTTTTGTCTCTTCCAGCTTCTTAAGATAAGCAAGAAACGCATCTTCCCAGGTCATACGGTAGTCAAGTCTTGCCAGTTCGCTCTGGGAGTTCGGTGTATACACGGTAATAAAATAAAAATCCTCAAATTCCAGTGTGATCACGCGCCCTTCCTGATCATGTTCTTCTATCCCAAGTCCGTAAGTAACCGATAACGGCTCTTTCTTTGTAAAAATTGCAGTCCCTGAGTATCCTTTTTTCACAGCTGAGTTCCAGTACTGGTGATATTCCGGCAGATCAAGTACAAGCTGCCCTTCCTGCATCTTCGTCTCTTGAATACAGAAAATATCCGCATCTGCCTCTTTAAAAAAATCCACAAATCCTTTCTGTACACAGGCACGAATACCATTTACATTCCATGAAATAAACTTCATCTCTTCTCTTTCCTCCATTTCTTTGGTTTTTATTTTTCGCTGATCTTCTGTACCGCTTTTTTCAAGCTCCGCTTCTGTATAAAAAACACGGTCTAAAAACAGTCCCTTCGCCGGTGCCGGAAAACCAGATTTCTTCCGGTCTTTCGCTTTCAGAATCTCCGGTATCTCTTCCGCTTTTATTTTCCCGATTCCCACATCCAGAAGCGTTCCGGTAAGTATCCGGACCATATGATATAAAAATCCATCTCCGATCCACGATAACGTAAGTGTATCCTTTTCATACACGATCCCGACCGCATAAATCGTCCGTACCGTATCTTTGTCCTCTTTCAAATCCGTAAAGGCGGAAAAATCGTGGGTTCCCATCAGATACTCTGCTGCTTTTTCCATCGCAGCGATATCGACCGGATGTGGAAAATGAAACCGGTATTTCCGATGAAATACTTCCATCTTGTCACGCAGATCGATCTGATACTCATAGCATTTCCCGACCGCACTCTTTCTTGCATGAAAATCCCGTTTTTCTCTGCTGATATCCAGCACTCTGATATCTTCCGGGAGAAGTGCATTTAACTGCTTCTTAAAACTGTCCATATCAATTTCTTGTTCCAGATACAGACTGCACTCCTGCCCTAACGCATGTACACCACTATCCGTTCTTCCTGAACCACTGACCACCGTCTTTTTTCCCTGCAATTTCTGAAATCCGCCGTTCCAGAATTCCCTGTACAGTAAGTTCCGTATTCTCCTGTCTCTGCCATCCACGATACGCCGTTCCATCATAGGCAACTGTTATCCGGTAAGTATTCATCCTTTTATAAAAGGGGCGAAAACTTTATAAGTCCTCGTCCCTGTCACCTTTCTGTTATCTGTTTTTCCGGTAAATGATCAGAAGTCCTTTCAGGAGCAGATCGTCATCCAGTATGACCTCTCTCTTGCAGTACGGAACAATCTTCTTGGAAAGTCCACCTGTTGCGATTGCAGTCATCGGCTGTCCAATCGCTTCCTCAATCCGGTCAATAATTCCATCGATCGCCGCTGCACTGGAATAGAGAACACCACTCTTCATACATTCGATCGTATTCTTTCCGACAATCCGCTTCGGTGCTTCCAGACCGATGCCCTGAAGCTGGGATGCATTTTCCGTCAGGGCGTTCAGTGAAATATTCACTCCCGGATAGATCATGCCTCCGATATAATTTTTCTTTTCATCGATCACACTGACTGTTGTCGCCGTTCCCAGATCGAAAATCATCATCGGTGCTTTGTATTCTGCAATTCCGGCAACTGCATTTGCCACCAGATCACTTCCGAGCTGTGCCGGATTATCCATCAGGATATTCAGTCCGGTCTTAACGCCAGGTCCGATGACCAGTGTCTCTTTTTCAGAATCTTTTCTGCCGCCTCTTTTACGACATATGTAATCTGCGGAACTACCGAGCTGATGATCGCTCCTTCCAGCTTCTCCGGTTTGATTCCGTGAATATCCAGAACCATCTTGATATCAATCGCATATTCCAGTTCCATCTTTGTCTTGATCGTGGAAAGTCTTTCGATAAAATAGGTTTTGTTGTCATCCACACATCCAAGTACAATATTTGTATTTCCTATATCAATCGCAAGTATCATTTTTTACACTCCTAATCTTTCCTGTACCCCTTTTTTTCATCAGTGTTTTCCCAAGTACCAGCGTGATCACCGCCGCTACGATCGCCTCCGGAATCCCATTGATTCCGATAATGCTCAGAATAAATCCATATACCGCCTTTACGGTAATACCATTGGCTGCCGCATAATCATTTCTGAAAAATACAAAAATAAGATTCATGACAAGAAGCGTATTGGTCAGTGCTCCGGAAAGTCCTGCCGCAATCAGTCCAACAGAGGATACTCCATTGTTCTTTGAAAGCTTCTTAACCAGACGGTAAACATAAAACGGTACTACACCGATCAAAATACGTGGCACAAAACAGATGATCAGACTTCCGATCCCTCCACTATATTCACCCAAACTGTAAAATGGGGTAAATACGAATGATGTCAATGTCGGATTTATCGTATTATTGATAAAACTTGTAAGACCAAACACGCCTCCAAGCGCTGCGCCCTTCTTCGGTCCAAGCATCAGAGATCCCATGATCACCGGGATATGGATGATCGTCGCCCTTGTAAATCCCAATGGGATATATCCGATAAACGGGGTGAATGCCAGCACTACAATAAGTGCTTTGCAAAGATTGCCATCTGTACGAGTCCTTTTGTTTTGGACATGGATGTAGTACGTTCATTGCCTTGATTCATTTTTCTTTTCCTCCTGTTACTATTCTCTTTACGAGATACAATACATTTTGGCTTTTCTATTTATTCATACACTCCAGAATCTTGTCCAGAATACAAGCTGCTGTCTCTTCCTTGCTGATCATTGGAAGTGCAGTCTCATCTTCCTTCGTGATCAGCGTCATCTGATTTGTATCGCCCTGAAATCCTGCTCCGGCAACTTTAAGATTATTTGCCGCGATCATATCCAGCTTCTTCTTTTCAAGCTTCTTTCTGGAATTTTCAACCATATTCTCGGTTTCCATCGAAAATCCACACAGGAACTGTCCGTCTTTTCTGTGCTCTCCGAGATATTTCAGAATATCGTCTGTCTTTTCCAGTTCCAGACTCATCTCACTGTCCGATTTTTTCACCTTTTCATCCGCAATATACTTTGGCCGGTAATCTGCAACCGCTGCTGCTTTACACACAATGTCTGCATCTGCTGCCTCTTCCTTTACCGCCTCGAACATTTCCTTTGCAGTCGTGACCGGAACAATCTTCACAAACATCGGCTTTTTGATCTCTGTCGGTCCGGTGACAAGCGTAACATCCGCTCCTCTTGCCACAGCAACGCGTGCAAGAGCATATCCCATCTTACCGGATGAGTGATTCGTAATGTAGCGCACCGGGTCGATTGCTTCTCTTGTCGGTCCTGCTGTGACAAGAATTTTCTTTCCGGTCAGATCTTTCTCATAAGCAGTATCCCGGTAAATATATTCATACAAAGTCTCCGCTTCCGGCATCTTCCCGGCTCCGTTATCTCCGCATGCCAGATGTCCACTTGCCGGCTGGATCACTTCATATCCATAATGCTCCAGAAGTTTTAAATTATCCTGTACGACCGGATTCTCATACATTCTTGTATTCATCGCCGGTGCAAGGATCTTCTTACATTCGGCACATGCCATCACAGTCGTAGTCAGCATATCATCTGCAATCCCGTGTGCCAGCTTGCCGATCACATTTGCCGTGGCAGGTGCGATCATCACAATATCTGCCCATTTTGCCAGTGTCACATGCTCCACACTGTACTCAAAATTGCGGTCAAATGTATCGATCAGACACTTATGCTGTGTCAGCGTCTCAAATACCAGCGGATTGATAAAATTCGTTGCATTCTGTGTCATCACAACTTTCACATCGTATCCTGTCTTTACCAGCATACTTGCCAGTGTTGCAATCTTGTACGCCGCGATACCGCCGGTCACGCAGAGCAATACTGTCTTTTTCCGTTCCATTTGTCTTTCCCCTTTTATTCTAATATTTTCTTCAGTTCATCCATGAAGGTATTCACGTCTTTAAATTCCCTGTATACCGATGCAAAACGTACATAAGCAACCGGATCCAGCTTTTTCAGGCTTTCCATAACAATCTCACCGATCTGGCTGCTCGGAATTTCTTTCTCTTCCCGGCTGAAAATCGCTGTCTCGATCGAGTCGATCGTTGCCTGAATATCTGCTGCCGCTACCGGACGTTTATAGCACGCCCGGAGTACTCCGCCTTCGAGCTTAGTACGGTCATACTGCTCGCGGTTGTTGTCCTTCTTGATCACGATCAGCGGTATGGTCTCCACCTTCTCATAGGTTGTAAAACGCTTGTTACACGCATCACAGGATCTTCTCCTTCTGATCGTCGTTCCGTCATCTGCCGGTCTTGAGTCGATGACTCTTGTATCAATGTTACCACAATATGGGCACTTCATCTTTTTTCCTCCTGCCTGGTTCTTGATTGATTCTACTGCCGAATCACGCACATTTTTAATGTCTATAGTATAAATCCTGTATACAGGGTTGTCAACAAATTCACACTTTATCAAAAGGCTATATAAGCCGGCTTTCCACCAGCTTCCATGCCTGTACGATCAGTGCCGCATGGTCACAGGCGATCCGGTCCGATTCTTTTACCTTATAATAAGTCTCTTTACCAGTCCACTTCTTTCCTTTTTTTTCAACGATCGCCGAAATTGTAAGCTCTGCTTCTTTATTTTCCAATGCCAGTCGATAAATGGTTCTCTTCCAATCTCCATCCTCCTTCACCGATTCTGTCTGACAATGAAGCTGCATCCACTTTGCATCCGCCGCATCGTCACCAGCCTGCACCTTTACCTGCCCTTCATCCACAACCGAAAGATATGCCGATGTAATAATCCGTGCCCTCGGATCACGGGTCGCATTCCCATAGACTGCAAACTGCTCCATCGGAAGATCCGCCACGCCGGTCTCTTCGGTCAGTTCTCTTCTTGCCGTATCTTCCAGATTCTCATGAAGTTCAATAAACCCACCCGGTAGCGCCCACCAGCCAATGCTCGGATGATTCCGCCTTTTCACCATCAGAACTTTCCATTCTCCGTCCACTACCTTTCTTTTGCAGGAGAATATAACTGCATCCGTTGTCACACAAGGATTCTTATATTTATAAGGATCATACTCTTCCAGAAATTCTTCCAGCGTCTGTCCCTTTTCATTTTCGTTTCCGTTTCCCCGAATGGCTCGATTTCTTTAAAAAATGCTGTCATTTTTCTTCTCTCCTTTGTCTTTTTACTTGTTCTCATTTATTTCACTGAGCAGTCTGTACTCTTCTTCCTCTTTTACTATTCTTATTTACACGGCTTCAGACATTTGTCCTCTTTAATTTCCACAAGAATAATATCCTCTCCAATCCTGCGAATACACTCAAACGGAATAATATACTCCGCATCATACCCAAGAAATCCACAGATTCTTCCCGGTCCCGGTACGATTAATGCCTCCACACACCCTGAACAGATGTTGATCTGCAGATCTGCAACAAACCCGAGCCGCTTGCAGTCACATATGTTGATGACCTCACGCTCTTTTAATCCGCAAAATCGAATCCGTTCCTCTTTCATACTGCACCATCCATCGGACTTCTTATTATATTATATGAACATCTCCCCTTGTTGTCAGCATGTTTTCTAAAAATCCCCGTCCTTGTGCCATTTAGCTTCTGCCCACCAGTAGTTCCTTTTATACTGTGCATTTTCGCCAACTAATGATTGCAATTTCCATAAAAAAATACTATAATTTTTATATATTTTTTATCGCTGTTGTCTGCGTTATATGTTTTTCATAGGCAGACAATTCAAATTCTGAGAAACAGAGGGATGTAATATGAAGAAAAAAGTTGTTGTTGCATTAGGACACCGCGCACTCGGAACCACACTTCCGGAGCAGAAAGTTGCCGTTAAAAAACTGCAGTTTCCATTGCAGATCTTGTTGAAGAAGGATACCAGGTAGTAATCACACACAGTAATGGACCTCAGGTTGGTATGATCCATACTGCTATGAACGAATTCAGCACCAATCATCCGGATTATACCGCTTCTCCGATGTCAGTCTGCTCTGCTATGTCGCAGGGTTACATCGGATACGACCTGCAGAATGCGATTCGCGAAGAACTGATCGGACGCGGCATCTATCGCAGCGTATGCACCGTTATCACACAGGTAACTGTTGATCCATATGACGAAGCATTCTATACACCAACCAAGATTGTCGGACGTATCATGAACGCAGAAGACGCTGCCGCTGAACGTAAAAAGGGCAATTATGTAGTAGAAGTTCCTGGTCAGGGCTTCCGCCGTGTCGTTGCTTCTCCAAACCCGGTTGATATCGTAGAAGTTGATGCCATCCGCACCCTTACCGATGCAGGACATATTGTAATCGCCTGCGGTGGTGGCGGAATCCCGGTACTCCAGCAGAACAATCACCTCAAAGGTGCCAGCGGAGTCATCGAAAAAGACCTTACTGCCGGCAAGCTTGCTGAACAGATTGAGGCTGATGAACTCATCATCCTGACCAGTGTGGAAAAGGTATGCTTAAACCACGGAAAAGAAGATGAAGAAGAACTCGATACTATCTCCGTAGAACAGGCTAAGCAGTACATGGATGAAGGACACTTCGGAATCTACAATATGCTTCCAAAATTCCAGGCATCCGTAGGATTCATAGAAAAGAAAGAGGGAAGAAGTGCTCTGATTACTTCTTTTGATACTCTGAAAGATGCTCTGAAGGGTAAAACCGGAACTGTTATTGAATAAATGTACAAAAGGGACGACATAAAGGACTCCGTTTTCTGTGGGTAGAAATGGTGAAGAGTCCGTAGAGAAATGCACCAGTAATTTGGATACCGGGCTGATTCGCGGAATAATCCTGATGATTATTCCACTCAGCAGCCTCTTCTGGATTTCGTGCTTGTAGCACGAAACCAGATCCGAATTACTGGTGCATTTTTCTAACGGACTCTAGCACCATTTCTAATTACAGAAAACGGAGTCCTTTATGTCTGTGCGCTGGCAAACTTTTAGTTTCATAAGCATTCACACTAAGCACTTTATTCCTACCACCTGCCATCTCCTCCACTCGCCCCACCCCATACCGGGGGCAGCTCTCCAGGCGTCCCCCCCCGTGGAATACAGCAAGGCAGGGACAAGTAAATTCTGTTTTTATGTTAGAAAGCGGCGATTAGAGTCCGTTGTAAAAAGGCACGGTAATTTGGATCTGGTTTCGTGTTTCATACACGAAATCCAGAGGACTGCTGAGCCGAATAATCATCAAGATTATTCAGCGAATCAGTCCGGTATCCAAAATTACCGGCTGCCTTTTTACCTACGGACTCTTCACCGCTTTCTCCTCATAAAAAAACAGAATCTACTTGTTCCTGCCTGTATGTCATCCACCAAACGCTTACCCCTGAACCTGTAACAGCTTCGCTTTCAGTTCAGCTTCGATGCGCTGCATTTCCACCTCTGCCTGCTGACGTTTCTGGCGGCCTTCCTGTTGAATCTGCATGACTTCATCGAAAGTTGCGATCAGCGATTCATTGGTTGCTTTTAAGGTTTCAATATCTACGATTCCACGCTCGGATTCTTTGGCAGTCTCTACAGTAGCAATCTTCAGCTTTTCTGCGTTCTTGCGCAGGAGTTCATTGGTCATATCGTTGACCTCTCTCTGGGTCAAGCGGCGCCTGTGCGGAATGTTCTACACCAAGGGCGAGTACCATCTGACTTTTCCAGAGTGGGATCGTATTGACGAGTGTAGACTGGATTTTTCTGCCATCATTGTGTCGTTTCCCTGTACCAGACGGATCTGTGGTGCGGTCTGCATGGCGATTGTCTTGGTCAGTTCCAGATCATGCAGTTTTTTCTCAAAACGTTCACATCTGGAATCCAGATCTTTTGTCGCCTGTGCATCCTCGGCAAGTCCACTTGCCATCGCTTTATTCTTCAGTTCCTGTAGCTCGCCGTTTCTTGTCTCGGCAAGCTTCTGCTTTCCGGCAAGCACATACATGGCCAATTCTTTATAATATGTCAGGTTCACTTCATACATCTTGTCCAGAAGCGCAATGTCTTTCATAAGTCTGCACTTCGTGAGATTCCAGTGCTTTGACAATATTGTTTACATTGGTTTCTGCTTTTGCATATTTGGCTTTCATTGCCTGGATCTTGTTTCCGCCTTTTTTTTGAAAATTCCGAGGAATCCTTTTTCCTCTTCCTCATCAAATCCTTTCAGTTCTGTCACCACATCACTTAACAGTGTGCCAACCTCTCCAAGATCTTTTGTTTTTACATTTTCCAGTGCTTTTTCTGAAAAATCTGCGATCTTCTTCTGGGTTCCGGCTCCGTACTGAAGAATCATGTTCGAATTGGCGAGATCAATTTTTCCGCAAATGCACTGACCATATTCTTTTCTTCCGGTGTCAGGACGATCTCCGGTGTTTCCGGTTCTGTCTCCTGATAAATCTGCGGAGTCTCTTTTTTTTTTTCTTCCTGGAACGGATCCAGCGTCAGCTCCGGTGTCACATTAAATTCTTCAAAATCGTTCATACTCTTCTTCCTCCTGCGACTTTATTTTTTCATTCCGTCCTCTTTCAGACCTTCCTGTGCAAGCATGGTATTCAATACGGAAATATCCGATGAGACATCCCACATGGTATCCTGAAACAGGTCATCCAAAAGCTTCTCAAACGCCGTATTTAAAGTATCGAGCGTTGCCTCAATCTCACGTTTTGCAGTCTGGATATTTTCTCCATCAACCGGCTGTCTGTCAAGCTGTTCATATGCTTCCAGAAGCTTGATCGTCGTCGGAAGATAATATTCCATCAGCTTACGGATATCCGAAACTGACTGTGGATTTTCTTCCACCCGGTCGAAGATCCGGTCTACCAGCATCTCCATCCGGCTGATCTTTGCGGAAATCTCTTCTCCCGGAATGGCTTCATTACACTCGTGGATCTTTCTGATAAAAGCATCCCCCTGGTCAATGATCTTCTGCACCTCTGGTGCCAGCTTTTCATTCTTTGCTTCTTTTTCTTTTTGTATTTTCCTGTGTCTTCTCTTCTTTCTTTACCGGCTCTTCCGCTTTCGACTGCTGTCTGCGGGTTTCGATCTGTAAATATTCTTCATAAGCACGGTTTGACAAGATCAGGCATTTCTTCTCACCATCCATGTGCCCCTGACGGAACCAGCCTTTAGAAATCATTCTTTCCAGATCCTTTGTCACAAATTTTATGGATTTTCCGGAATTGCTTCCGATCTCCGAAATATTGCAATACTCTCTGCCTGCAATCCTGCGGCTGTAGTTCTTGAATCTTCCAACCTGTTTCAGAAGCTTAATGCCCCATCCTGTGATCATGCCACTTGTCGCCGTAAACAGTCCAAATACCGCACGCATGATCCATAAAGCCCCCGGACTTTCCGGCAAAGAAGCAATGCAAGATGCAAGGAACAGAATCAGAAATATAAGTGCTATGCTTCCGCCTGCTGCGATCATAACAATTCCGCCTGCCTTTGTTCCCGTCGTCGATCCATACAAGACAGGTGACTGCTGTGCATTGCTGTATCCATACCGGCTGCTGCCCTGTGATTCCGCCTTATAGTCCTGCATATCCGGATTCCATGCTCTTCCATTTCCATCCGTTCCGCTCCACCTGTAAGTTCCAAACGGAGGTACACCTCCTCCAGGCGTTCTTCCCCATCTGTCAGCCCCGCCCATCTGTCCATATCTTCCACGCGGTCCTCCCGGACCTCTTCCCATATTTCTCGTTGCCTGATCAAACGCATTTCCAAAAGAACGCATGCCCTGTTCCGCGCCATTTACCGCACCGTTCACTGCCCGGTTGATCGTATCTGTGATCGTCTGGTTCAGCTTCCGGTAATCCTGCGAGTCTACAGCATCCTGCACGGTTCGTCTGATCTCTTCTCCAAATCTTTCCCAATCCTGCATTTTCAGCTTCTCCTTTATTTTGAAAACTTGATCCTGTCATCAATTCCGTGCGAAAGAACATAATCAAAAACGGTCTTTGGCACCAGATCATCCCACTTTTCATCTGCCAGGATCCTCTGCCGGATCTGGGAACCTGATACCCCTTTTTCCTCTTTTAGTCCTTCTCCAGAGAACTTCCACCGGAATTCCAAGCTTCTCAAAACGCTTCTCATTGTTCGCAGTCCATTCATCACAGATACTCATAAAGCAGACCGCACCCTCCGGCAGATACTGCCCCAGATATTCCACTCTGTCAATCGGAAATGGGATGATCTCAAACTCTTCTCTCGGCACTCCGAAACTGAGCAACGTATCACGAAGCATCTCATAACGCTCAATATAAGTCAGAGGATTAGCGCTCCGTCTTACCCGGTAATTGTCTTCCTCACCCCCTGATACGTGCAGATCATCCGACATAGTGATTCCTATATAAAGCCTTTTGCAGCGCATCTTTGCCGCCAGAATATATTCCACATGTTTGAGATGCAGAATCTGAAATCTTCCATATACCAGCCCTTTTTCTATCATTTATACGTCCCTTGCTTTCTGTAATTTTATCTTTTCAATGATGTTGAGGTCAAAAGGTATTTTAACCCTTTTGATACCAGATTGCTACGTGCTTTGCACTCTCGCAATCCTTTTCAATTAGTCTATCTGTATTCTACTACAGAACGGTCGTTCTTAGCAAGAAATACCTCTGTATACGACAAAAGATGACTTTCGTCACCTTTTTGTCTTTTTCTTCTATTCAACGATTTTATAATATTCTTTTGCTGTTATCACAAATACGATCACATAAAAGACGGCAAAGATTCCCACTGTGCCGGCAGTGCATCCGAAGAACAGCTTTGTATTTTTCAGATAAAATACGGATAAAAGCTTTGTGATCACCGGAAATGCAACTGCAATATGGATGATCGCCATCACAAGCGGCAGGAAGAATACCATCAGGATCTGGCTGCGTATTGAACTTTTGACCTCGCGTTTGCTCATCCCTACCTTCTGCATGATCTGATAGCGTTCTCTGTCATCAAAGCCTTCGGAAATCTGTTTGTAATAAATGATCAGCACCGTTGCCATCAGGAACAGGCTTCCAAGATACATTCCAATAAAAACACACCGCCATACAGACCAAAGAAAGTCTCTTTTTCAAGATATCTTCCCTGTACACCAGTATTTTCAAATTCACTTTCTGCCTGTGCTTTCAGCTCTTTGACAGCTTTCAGCTTCTGATCTTCGCTGCCCCTTAAATTGAATGACTCCCTCCATTTTACCGGTTTGTCCTCTGCCTCGAGCTGGTATTTTTCCAGATAATCTTTCATAAACTCTTTTTTCATCACTGACGATCATATAATATACATTTTCTGTATTAGAATCACTCTTCTTTCCAAAAGGTGCAGTATCCAGTTCCTTCTTAACCATCCATGTTTCCTCATCAATCCGGATCGTATCCTTTCCATAATTTTCCCCATTTGTAAAAAGAATAGCTTCCTTATCCCCAAGCTCCAACCTTTCGCCGGTCAGCTGATTATAATCTGCCAACCTAATCACATCAAAAAACACCACATCGGATGACGAATAATCCTTTATCATCGCAGAGGTATATTCTTCTCCGTTTTTTATCTTAACAAGCTCTGCCATATGCCAGCTCTTCTCATCTGTAATCTCTACCTGATTATCTCGGCAGATCTTTTCCACCATGTCGTGCAGCTTCTGATTTTCCGCATCATCAGATACTGAATTTGTAATATACACTTCCTGTGGATACCTTGTTCTTAAGACATCCTCCTTTCCGATGTACAAAGATACGGTAGACGAAATGGTCACCAGAACCATAGTACTGAGCACACAGATATTTGACAGCCCGACTGCATTCTGCTTCATCCGGTAAAGCATGCCGGATACGGATATAAAATGCTTTGTTCTATAATAATAGAAATTTTTGTTTTTCCGAAGCAGCTTTAAAAAGCTATACTCCCTGCTGTAAAAAGTGCATAGGTTCCGATAATGACACAGATTACTGCGACAAAGAAAAGTTGAAGCGCCTTAAGTGGTTCTTTTGTCGTAATCGCAATGTAATAACCGATCCCAAGGAAAATGATGCCAGCCACAGTCAGAAACCATTTGGTTTTCGGCTCCCGCTCGCCCTGACTCCCCGCATGCAGAAGCTCGATCGGATTGGCAAGCCGGATCTGCAAAAAGATTATAGATCAGAGTCAATGCAAAGATCAGCGTGAAAAAGAGAACGGTATTTCCGGCAATCTCCCATGACATCCGAAATGCCAGTTTATCGTCATAATGAATCATTCTTTTCAGAAGTGCATACATCAGCTTTGCAAGCGCAGTTCCGAAAAAGATTCCACCCAGAATACTGACCGCACCGGTTACAACCGTCTCGATCACCAGCATTTTCGCAAGCTGCGGTTTCCCCATTCCGAGAATGTGATACACTCCGATTTCTCTTTTCCTTCTTTTGATCAGAAAACTGTTGGTGTAAAATAGAAAGATCAGTGCAAATATTTCAATTACATGAACACTCAGACTTAAAATGATCTGTAATGCTTCCTGGTTCATTGGCGAATTTGCCGCCAGATTTGCCATCATATAATACATCATCACCGTTAAAATGGCCGTCAATACATAGGGAATATATGACTTCCGGTTATTTTTCAGATTGGAAATGGCAAGCTTTGTGTAAATCGATCTATTCACGGTGCTCACCTCCTGTTGTGAGAACCGTCAAGGTATCGGTGATCTTCTGGTACATCTCGTCACTGGTCAGATTGCCACGGTAAAGCTGATGGAAAACTTCCCCATCCTTGATAAAGAGGACTCTCTTTGCCGTGCTCGCTGCTTTGACACTGTGCGTTACCATGACAATCGTCTGCCCGTTATCGTTGATCGCATTAAAGAGTCCCAGAAGCTCATCCGTCGATCTGGAATCCAGCGCACCGCTCGGTTCATCGGCAAGGATCAGCTGCGGTTGTGTGATTAAAGCACGTGCAACGGCTGCTCTCTGCTTCTGCCCACCGGATACTTCATATGGATATTTGTTCAGAAGCTTACTGATCCCCAGCTGCTCTGCGATCGGCGCGATCCGGCTCTCCATTTCCGTGTATTTCTTTCCAGACAGGACCAGCGGAAGGAAAATATTATCCTTCAGGGTCAGTGTATCCAAAAGGTTGAAATCTTGAAAGACGAATCCAAGATTCTGCCGCCGGAATGCTGCCATCTCTTTTTCCCGGATCTTACTGAGATCATTCCCTTTTAAGTAAACCTTTCCACCAGTCGGCTTATCAAGTGCAGCCAGGATATTCAGAAGTGTAGTTTTGCCACTTCCGCTTTCTCCCATAATTGCTACATATTCGCCTGCTTCTACGGAAAAGCTGACGTTATGCAGCGCTTCTACCTGATTTCCTCCGAAACGGGTTGTGTATATCTTTTTACGTTCTTTACGTCAAGTAATGCCATGGTTTTATGACCTGCCCTTCTTTTTATTTGATAAAGTCATTATAAAAAAGTAAGGGATTTCCTTCCATCGAAGTAAATGACAATTTGTGTGGGGTTTCTTACATTTTTGTAAGGATCGGGTTGGAAAAGACTTATTTTGGTGAAAGAGACGCCGCCAGAAAAAATAAATATTCCAAATTCCTTTGTGCAAACCATTCCGATGAACCACTTAGGACGGGAATCATGTTCGGCAATGGCCTCCATGATTCCTGTGTTTCATCTCCATTGCACAAACATGGAATTTTCCATATTTATTTTTTCTGGCGGCTGTGTAGTTCAAATGGATGAGCATTTTCGATTGGTCGATCCCTGCCAAAAAGTAAATTATAGTTTGATTCCGTTGTTGAAGGTTTTCTAAATCTTTCACTGATTGAATTTTTTACTCTATCCGCCGATGTTCACGGTCAAAATTTAAGTATACTTTTGTTCCTTTTTCTGGTTTTGATTCAATCCAGATAGTATGATGGAGACGATCTATGATTGTCTTACAGAGATATAATCCTATTCCAGTGGACTTTTTATTTGCTCTTCCATTGTAACCGGTAAAGCCTTTTTCGAAGATTCTTGGGAGGTCCTCTTCGGCGATTCCGATTCCATCGTCAGCAATTACCAGAGTTTTGTCTTCTGTGTAGATTGATATTTCTCCGCCTCTTGCGTATTTAACTGCATTGGAGAGAATTTGTTCGATGACGAAGGTCAGCCACTTTTCATCGGTCAGGATCTTCTGATCCTGGATTTCAAGGTGAAGTCTTGTTCTGGTCATGATGAACATCTGGGAATATTTGCGGACTGCCTGGCGGACGATTTCTTCCAGGCTGCAGATCCGGAAGGCGTAATCGGAGGTTGCGGAACCCATTCTGAGATAGGTGAGTACCATATCCACGTATTGTTCAATCCGGAACACCTCCATTTTCATGCTTCTGGTAAGTTCCTGTGCTTTCGGGCTTTCCTGTACTTCTTCCAGTTCTTCCCCGCTCTGGATCAGGACACCGAGTGCTGCAATTGGAGTCTTGATCTGATGAACCCACATGCTGTAATAATCAGACAGCTCCTGTTTTTCAATCTGCACAGAGGATTCCAGCTCTTTTTTTCTCTTCGTAAAGCTGCCGGATCAATTCCTGGTACATTTCGCTTTCCCGGCTTTCTGCCTCCGGAAATCCTCCTGCCTCTGTCCGGATTTTTCCCTGATTTTCTTCCAGTATTCTTTGTCTTTTTTCATATCGTATGAAAACAAGTGTAAACCAGATCACATTCCATAAAATCACCAGAAGGAACGCATATCCTGCAATCTCCACCGGAATTTCATAGATCCAGAAGATGACTGCAAAGAGAATGCCCGAAACAAGAACCGCTATTCTCTCCGGTCTTTTTTCTTTCCAAAATGCCCTTAAAATCTCTGTCATACCAGCATGTACCCGATTCCTTTCTTTGTCCGGATCACATCATGCATTCCGGCTTCCTCCAGCTTTTTCCGAAGTCTCGCCACATTTACTGTAAGCGTATTATCATCGATGAATTCGTCACTTTCCCAGAGTCTGGTCATGATCGCATCTCTGGTCACAAATTTTCCTGCGCTCTCAAAAACATCTGACAGATCTTGAACTCATTCTTGGTGAGTTCAATCTTCTGGCTATTGTAAGTGATGCATCTCCCAGATTCAGTAGCATTTCTCCATGCTCAATGATATTTGCCGTTCCCTGAAGTGCATATGCTCTTCTAAGCACCGCCTGCACCTTTGCTGTCACTACATTCAGATCAAACGGCTTCTCGATAAACTCATCTCCGCCCATGTTCATTGCCATCACGATATTCATGTTGTCATTCATCGATGACAGAAAGAGGATCGGCACATTGGACAGCTTTCGGATCTCCTGGCACCAGTAGAATCCATTGTAAAACGGAAGCCCAATATCCAGGATTACAAGCTGTGGATCTGTCTTTTTAAATTCTTCCATTACATTTTTGAAATCACGTACACATACTGTCTTATAATTCCACTTTTTCAAATGCGATGCCAGCCGCTCTGCGATCGTGTTATCGTCTTCAACAATCAGTATTTTATACATTTATTCCTAACTCCTAAACTCTCTTCTGGAAGTTTCCGTACACCTTAACCCCTTCATCTACCGTAGTAAATGCTTCCGGATCCAGTAAATACACCATGTTCAGGATATCTTCTACTTCAAATTTATTCACGATCGTCACCAGAACATAATTGTGTTCACTCGTAAATGCACCTTCACCATTCCACTGCGTAACACCACGTCCGGTTTCTTTCATGATTGCCTCTGCGATTCCCTTCTTCTTCGTGAAAATCAGCATTCTCACATTGATGTTCTGAAAATGCATCCTGTCCAGAGTTACCGTGTAGAAGAACAGGTAGACGACCGAATAAATCACCGTTGAGATATCAAAAACTAAAAGATAAATGGCATACAGTATCAGATTGAAGATGGTTCCCAGTTTTCCAACGGACATTCCGCATATTTTTCGCCATCCAGATACCGATAACCTCGATTCCACCACCGCTTCCTTTTGCCGTCAGCATGATTCCGATTCCGGCTCCGGTTACAACCCCACCGATGATGATTCCAATGACCGGATCAGCGATCACTGCTGTTGCCGGAGTTGGTACGATTGAAGTAAATAAACTGATTCCTACCGTTCCAAGGATTGTATTTATAAAAAATGTCTTTCCGATTTTAAACCATGCAATAAATAAAATCGGAATGTTGAGCAGTAAATAAATGATACCATACAGGTTCAGACCTGCAATTTCCTTAATCCCGATCTGTCCTGCTCCATAACTTAACAGCTGTGCAAGACCGACTGCTCCCCCACTGTATAAATTCATAGGGATAATAAATACATTCAGACCAACTGCGTAGATCAGACAGCCCACTATGATCCAGACAACCTGCATTCCCCCTTCTGTGGCAAAAAATTGTTCATACTTTTCTTTCCTCCTTGCTTCCGTTTTGATACCAGATATTTCATAACTTTTCCATACAGTATATCACGCCGGCATCTGAATTTGTAGACTAAAGTACAAATCGGCTTATAATTTTCTGTTAGATATTTTAATCATTTTTCAAATAACAAAAGATGCCGCTCTGTTATCAGTTTTGATAACTTTGCAGCATCTTTCTACTCTTCTTTTTTTTATCCAACGTGACGCTCAAATCTCTTAAATCCAAGAATATTTTCAATCCGATCCATTGCATCCTTTTTTACTGATATACTCAGCGACTTCCTTCATATCCTGATAATTATCAATCTGCACACTTCCCATATTACCACTCTTTTCAATCTTACGGTCAATAAATACAACTGGGATTGATAAATCTGCAAGTAGCTTGTTACTGGTCGCATAATCCGAACTGACATAAATGATCCCACCTACCATTCTGGATTTTAACACATTTAAAAACTTTTCTTCCTGCACCGCATTATGATCCTTGATTTTTGTTTTGTCAATATTCTAATCAGCCTACACTTACTTTTGTTACTCCGCCTTCACAGCCCAGCGCATCTTCGTAGATCTTGCACGCCCATTCTGTGCACACTCTTCTGCCGAAGGTCGAACTACATCTTTGGCATATTCGGAATAAACTCCCTCGCGATATCCTGCTTTTAAAGCTTTCTTCACCAGTTTGTCTTCTCCTGAATGGAACGTCAGAATTGCTACTCTTCCCCCCGGTTTCAAAGTGCCCGGCAGTTTTTCCATAAACTCATAGAGTACTTCAAATTCATGATTCACGTCAATTCGAAGTGCCTGGAAAGTCCGCTGACAGGTCTTCCTGATGATATCTTTTTCTCCTTATTTTCCGGAAGGAATGACAAGGTCTGTTCGATCACCTGACGTAACTTTGTCGTAGTATCAATCCGGTGTCCTTTCCGGATTTCTTCGGTGATTGCCTTTGCCAGTTCTTCACAGTACGGCTCATCCGAATTTTCATATAACATCCCGGCAAGTTCTTCTCTTGAAATTGTATCTAGTCTCTCGGCTGCACTGATCCCTTTTTCCTGATTCAGTCGCAGATCCAGCGGTCCGTCCACCTTGAAAGAAAATCCTCTCTTCGGGTTGTCAATCTGCATAGAGGACACACCCAGATCAGCCAAAATAAAATCAAATCCCCCAACTTCTTTTTGCAATCTCATCGATAGTACAAAAGTTCTGAAGACGGATTGTTAAAATATCCTCTCCAAATCCCTGTTCTTCCAGACGTTTTTTGTCTTTGCAGATTCTTCCGGATCTACATCTGTCGCGTAAATGTGCCCCTTTCCTTCCAGACATTTCAGCATCGCTTTCGTATGTCCACCGTAGCCCAGTGTTGCATCAAATCCGGTCTCTCCCGGCTGGATCTTCAAGAAGTCAAGAATTTCCTGCACCATGATCGAAATGTGCATTCCGGCAGGTGTATTTCCTTTCTGAATGACATGGGCAATCATGTCCTGATATTTCTCCGGCTGTAATTCTTTGTATTTTTCTTCAAATTTTCGTGGATATTTCCCCTTGTACCTTGTACGGCGCTTGTGAACACCTTGTTCAGTGTTCTTTTCCTGTTCTGACATACATTGTCTCCTTACTTGTTAATTTATTTTTGGTTTTTTCGAATCTCTGGTCAACTCCATCGATTTTGTTGACTCATTGCCATTTTCTCAACGTTTTCCACATTTTTCTTAATATTATTTTGTTCGACTGTAACTTGAACAGTCTGCTACTTTTAACTGACCATCCATTTTGCCTTCTTTCTTCAAAATATTAATTTGTGTAAACTCACTATACTCTATCACTCTATCAGCGTAAAGCATTTTTTACAAATCGTCCTATTTTTGTGCATATACAGTTTTGAGTTGTGCATGTTGCATAATTTTTCTTTTTACCTATTAACTGAACAAATTTAAGGTTAACAACTGAATAAAGATATGTTTTCAGGTTGTTTTTCGAGGTGTTATTCTAAATATAACATTTTAATCTGGCAGGCTTCTCTCCAAACAGAGTCGTCCATATCCCACCTCACGGTTCGGATACTTTCCAAATCCCGGCAACTCTCTCGCCCCGCGCCGGAGATACGCCTTCACCTTCTCCCCATACAAAAACGGATCATTTCCTCTTACGATCCCCCATTCCATCAAAAGTGCCGATGCTCCTGTCACAAACGGCGTTGCGAAAGAAGTTCCACTCACCACTGTCACCCCTCCGCCAACTACTGTCGTCCTTACGTTCACTCCCGGTGCCACAAGATCCGGTTTCGTCCTTTCATCCTGCCAGGTATATCCTCTTCCTGAAAAAGATGCATAGGAAAAAAGTAAGCGCATCATACGCCCCCACCGATATTACTTTATCTGCAGTCGAAGGAATCGTTAAGGTCACTTCTTCATCCGGATACAAAAATCCTGTCCCCGGTTCAATACATTCTCACTTGGCAACCACAGATCATACTGCCCTTCCACAACCCTTGTCGGATTCAAAATGATCTGCCAGACTCCCGACGTAATATAATCTGTCACCGGAATCATATCAATATAAATCTCCTGCGCGACATTATACGGGCTCGGTTTTCCATAATATAATAAAATCTCCGTTTCCCCGATCCGGAATCTCTGCGAACCGAGAACAGATTGTATTGGACCGATCCGCGTCCCCGCAGGAGATACAAATGAAATTTCCACTTCGTCCGTATACGCTTTCCAGATCTGAATATTCAATGTTGGTTCATCTGCCTGTACTGCGAGCTGTATTCTTTCTTCTTTTCTTTTCTGCAGCACTCCAGAAGTATGCCCGGCACTTGCTGCTTCATTTCCGGTCCCCACACAGATCACACTCTTCCAGAAATTCGACAGATCATCAATATACCGTTCTACCAGACTCCTGCCGTCATGAGAACCATATGTATTTCCAAAACTCAGATTGATCGCCACCGGCATCCGAAATTCCAGTGCTTTCCTCACCACATAATCCATCGCCTGCATCAGTTCTGTCGTCCGTGGAAATCCGTCTGGCATAGGCGACCCCATTTTTACCACAATCAGCTCACTCTCCGGTGCCACACCGGCATACAGATTTCCGCTTCCTCGCCCATTTCCGGCAGCAATCCCTGCAACTGCAGTCCCATGACCGGATATATCCTGACTTGGTACCATTCTTCTCCTTTCCTCTGACGAGTCAGCCTCAAGTGCCCTGTTAATCTGCTCCTTGGTAAATTCCACTCCCATCCGATAACCTTTTGGTGGATTCTTCTCTTCATCCGCATTCGGTCTTAATGACTGATCCCACATCACCCGTATTCTCGTCGTTCCATCTGCATTCCGAAAATCTTCATTCGCATAATCAATCCCCGAATCAATTATCGCCACAAGTACACCCTGTCCACGCAGATCAAGAAAGCGGGTATCCTGCACCTCATTGATACAGGATACCCGCTTTCCCATTTGCTATTTGAAAAAATAAACGTTTCGGTTTCTCTATATATTCTACCTCAGGAATATCTGAAAGTAAATCAATCCTGGACTGATTGATCCGAATGATCGCGTACTCATTCTGAAGTTCAACCACCTGGCTTGCCAAGGCTCTTACCTGATCCAGATTGCCCGAATATTTAATAATCAATTCCCATTCCCTGTCAATCGGATGATACCCGACATCCAGGTTCAATGATTTTTCTCTTTCTTCTTCCGTCGCTCCAAGTGCCAGATTTAAAAGATTTTCCAGTTTCTGATCTTCCATATCTTCTTACGCCCTGTAAGTTATTCCTGATATTTTATGATGACCATTCCGAAATTATTTCTGTATTTTATGCTACATTTTCTGCAGCCTGCTTTTTATTTGCAGGCTTTCCTGCTTTTCTCTTATCATATGCTTTGCAAAAATAATCCTGCGAGAAGTGTTCCTGAAATAGAATGCCATGTACAGGATACAGCACAGATAATTGCGGATTCCGGTGCCACCGCAAACTGTGCCGTTGTGGTTGCAAGGTTGGTAGCAAGTCCGGCGTTCTGCATTCCAACTTCGATGGAGATTGTTCTCTTCTTTGCAGTATTCATACCAGTCAGTCTTCCTGCGCCGTATCCCAGCAGATATCCAAGTCCATTATGAAGAAATACTGCCACAAAATTACAACTCCTGATTCAAAGAATTTGTCTCCCTGCGAAGAAACCACTCCGCCAACTACACATGCAAGTCCAAGTACTGCAACTCCAGGCATCACTTTCTGAAGCTCTGTAAATGTTTTTTCTTTCCAAACAGATAATTCAGTAAAAATCCAAAAGCTACCGGAACAATAACGGTCTCAACAATAGATACAAACATCGGAAGTCCTTTGATCGTAATATGTGTTCCGCTTGCAAGAAGTGAAACCATAAGCGGTGTCATAACCGGTGAAATGATTGTGGATACCGTAGTCATTCCTACGGAAAATGCCACATCTCCGCCACACAGATAAGACATGATATTGGAGGATACACCACCCGGACAACAGCCTACAAGGATCAGACCAAGTGCAATTCCATCCGGAAGCTGAAGTACTTTCGTCAGTGCAAATGCAAGAAATGGCATGATCAGATACTGCGCGAGTGCGCCGATACAGATATCAAAAGGTCTCTGTGCCAGAATCTTAAAATCTTCGGTTGTCAGTGTCAGTCCCATGCTGAACATGATGATTCCGATGATGATCGACTGACAGGTGAACTTGTTGGATACCGGATCAACGAACAATGGGTTATTTACCCATCCCATCATTGCCGGTACAAAGAATGTGACTACTGCAATAGCGATTACCACCAATGATGTATAGTCTGATAAAAATTTGCTTGCTTTTTGTAATGCTTTCATTACAGTTTCCTCCTTTTTCTTTTCGTCCACGCAAAACTGTTCTTCTAATCTTCCGATAACAAAATTCACAGGATTTTTTGTATACACAGCAACAAAAAAAGTCCCTTTCCAGAATCAATCTGAAAAGGGACGAATAAAATCCGCGTTACCACCCTAATTCCACAGATAATAATCTGCGGCACTTCACATACCAACATATGCTATCCATATAACGGTGGATCCCGGCAAAGTCTACTTGCAGATACTTTTTCTGCTTTGGACCCTTCTTCTTAGAGAGGATATCCTTATCCGGTTATTACCTGTTCACACCATCCACAGGCTCTCTGAAAATAATGACGGATACGACTTTGTTCTCATCAACGAATTTTGGTGAACCATATTTACTTTAACAGTTATTATAGTCTTCTCTTCGGAAATGTCAAGAAGAAATTTTAATTAAATCCGACAATTCTTCTCGCCACAATGTACGCCAGAGACGAAATCTTTCTTCCTGATCTGCCTGGAAGATTCATGGTCTGTCCAAGGATTCCGTAACGGATCTTCCAATAAGTTCTGTAGTGATTCTTCTTCAGATACTGCCACAGCTCCCGTTTCTTTTCCAGATTCTCTGCATTTTTGGAACGAATCAGAAGAATCGAAGACACCGTCATCATAATTGCAAGATAATTAGTCATATAGGTCCGCAGTTTTTATTAGAAATCTTGCGCATATCATACATATCAATCATGCACTTTGTGACAAAGATCTGCTGATCCACACGACTGATCATCACCTTTTCATTGACAGACTGATCTTCTCTTCCAATGTAATAACGATAAAAATCCACATCCATGTAATACATCTTACGCACATGCGGAAGTGGATAGTAAACATAAATATTGTCCACATAGAACGTATGCTTCGGCAGCTGAGCTGACATAATTTCAGGAAATCTGTCCGGTAAATAACAGAATGCATCAGAATATACTGTCCCAGATGAAAATGTTTCACATCATTCCAGCCAAAAATCTCTTCCTGTGGAAGCACATTCTTGATACTCAATCACTTTCTTGTGCTCCATTCCTTCTTTTTCGTATACATAATTGGCAAGTAGCATATCCACCTGCTTTTCTTCATTTCAAACGTTTTCAGAACATCCAGAATCTTATATAATGCTTCTTCATCTACCCAGTCATCACTGTCCACCACTTTAAAATATTTTCCTCTGCGTGGTCAAGACCTGCATTGACCGCATCTCCGTGTCCACCATTTTCCTTATCAACTGCACGGACGATCGTCGGATACTTTTCTTCATACTCATGTGCAATCTTTGAAGTATCATCCTTTGATCCGTCATTAACTATGATGATCTCTACATCTTCTCCACCTTTTAAAATAGATTCCACTGCCCGGTCCATATAAGCTGCCGAGTTATAACACGGAATCGCAAACGATATATATTTCATGTGTATTCTCCTTCTCAATTTAAAGCTCACGTTCCTAGTATAGCCTAATTTTTTTTTTTTTTCCAACTGATATTGTAAATTTCACATTTTTCGGCTATAGTTAAAGCTATATGATTACTATGAATAAAGAGGAGGATTTCAACTATGAATCACAATTTACTGGTCGGACAATCAGGTGGTCCTACTGCTGTAATCAACGGAAGTCTCTATGGTGTTGTCTCAGAAGGTCTGGCAAATCCGGAGATTGATAATGTCATCGGTATGGTCAACGGTATCGAAGGTTTTCTTGCCGATCACACAATAGACATGGCACCTTTAAAAAGAAAATGGCGAACTGGAACGTATCCGCACCACACCGGGTTCATATCTTGGTTCCTGCCGTTATAAATTACCGGAAAATCTTTCCGATCCGGTTTATCCTGAACTTTTCCAGAAATTTACCGAAAAAGAAATCAGCTATTTTTTCTATATTGGCGGAAATGATTCTATGGATACCGTAAGTAAATTATCCCGCTACGCAAAGCAACAGTCGGAAGTGATATCCGCATCATCGGAGTTCCGAAAACCATCGACAACGATCTGGTTCTGACCGATCATACCCCGGGCTACGGAAGTGCTTTGCCAAATATGTTGCTTCTACAGTACGCGAAATTGCAATTGATGCCTCTGTCTATGATAATAAACCATCTGTCACCATCGTCGAGATCATGGGGCGCCATGCCGGCTGGCTGACCGCCGCAAAGCGTTCTTGCCCGCAAATTTGAAGGCGATAATCCGGTTCTTATTTATCTTCCGGAAGTTGCTTTCTCCCCGGATGCATTTATCGAAAAGGTAAAAGAAAAGCTTACTAAAACTTCTAATCTCGTTGTCTGCATTTCCGAAGGAATCAACGATGGTAACGGAACCTTTGTCTGCGAGCTTGCAAGTGATGTCGGCACAGATACTTTCGGTCATAAAATGCTGACTGGCTCCGGAAAGTATCTTGAAAATCTCGTAAAAGAAAAGCTTGGTATCAAAGTACGCTCTGTGGAACTCAATGTCTGCCAGAGATGCTCTTCCTCCTGTTTATCTGCCACAGATCTGGACGAAGCCGCTGCTTCCGGCCGTTTTGCTGTAAGTGCCGCTTTAGATGGTGAAACAGGAAAGATGATCAATTTTATCCGTAAGAGTGATGACCCATACATCCTTGAATTCGGAACTGCAGACGTGAACGAAATCTGTAATAAAGAAAAAGCTGTTCCTGAAGAATGGATCACAAAAGACGGTTCCGACATCGGAGATGAATTCATCGCTTATGCCCGCCCACTGATCCAGGGAAGTGTAGAAGTACCTATGAAAGATGGGCTTCCATACTTCGCATTCCGCAAATAGTCTTGTTCACAATTTGTTCATTTATCTTTCAAAAATCCTTCATTTGTTAAACACTCTTTCTTCACAAGTGTTTTATATACTAGAATCATCAAATGAAGAACATAAAAGATTTCAAACAAATCATTTAATAAGACGTGCAGAAGTTAATAATAGAATAACTTTTTCATAATACATGCCGGGGGCTTTTAAGTCACCCGGCATCCTCCCTTTTATGGGACTTTTTTCAAAAATTTCTTTCAGCGTTTTATTCTCCAACCCGGATATTTTCTCCATCGATCACAATTTTATATTTTCCCTGAAGCTGTTTAAACGCTTCTGATTCTGCAAGCTCAGGAACTGCTTGGATGGCCTTTTTACTGCTTCTGCACATAATTCTCTTTCCATTTCCGGATTCTCACAATAACGCTCCAGATAGTTCATCCACAACCTTTCTGAATCCGGTAATACTTCAACCGCCTCTCTGCTGATCTCCCACACTTTCTCATATTCCTGCGCTTCTTCATAAATCAACTGCAGCTTTTCATAAATCTCTTCTAATTCTTCTTCATTCGATTCTAATTTTCTGATCTGTTCATATTGTTCAGCTGCTTTTAAATTCTCACCAAGTTTAAAATAGCTTTCTGCAAGATATTTTCTGACCTCACACTCCTTTTCTCCATTTGTATCCCACCGGTACCACGCCTGTCTTCTAATCATCTCCTCACCAATTCTCTTTGTCAGCCTGTGCCATTTTTCACTCTCTTCCAGAACACTTACCTTCAATAGCGGGTATTGGTACAAATACACTTTCATCTGTATTTTTCTGCACGTTTCTCCAATTCATCTAATATTTTTTTACTGCATCTTCTGCGCTTAATCCATCCTCCTGCTGTATACTCCCTTCTTCCAGACTCGCTATGACTACCCGGTATGCATCGGAAAACTCTGTCTCCTGCATTTCCTTATCGAGACTATCCAGGCTGTTCACATAATCTTCCCACGCTACATAATAAATAAGTCCCATTTCCAGATAAGGACTGTCCCCATTTTGTTCCACAACCTCTTTTGTCTCCTTTTTCTCCTTTACTCCTTCCTGAACTCCCGCCTCTGGCTGATCCTGATCCGCGCAATCGCTTTTGTTTCCGGCTTTTTCACTGTCCCTCCGATGATTGCTGCACTCATGATACAAACCGCCAGAATTGCAAGCAAAATCTTTTTGCCGAAACCTTATCCCTCGGTCTTTCCATTTCCCTTTCCAGAAAACCAATTTCTTTTTGCATATTTTTCAATACTTTTTATGGCATTTTTCCCACTGCTATAACACTTTCCAAGCATTCTTTTCAGACTCGCTCTTCTTTCCGTGTAAATGCCTTTGGATCCAGACATTTTCTGCTGTAAATTCCATTATCTTTGCCAGACCATACAGATCATCCGACCGTTCTGTCTTCTGCGAAAAGAACCCTTTCTTTCCTTACAAAAAGCATACGAAGCTTTTTCTTCTTCATCTGCTTTAAAAGTTCCTCGTTTTCCGGTTCATTGATATCCAGAAGACAAAGCATTCCGTCTCCGGTTATGATCACTGCATATGGATTCACATATCCATACGCCGCATCCTCATTTCCACAACGATAATACTGTTCCAGCTGTTTTGAAAGCTGTCTGATCCAGTCAAATACTGTTTTTTTTCCACCCGGATCCCCTGTTTGATATACTCCATCAAAGAACAGCCTTTTGCATAGTCATTTACCATATAACTCCAGCCATTCTGATCCACAAAACGGAGTACCGCATAGTCTCTTCTTTCTTCCATCCTGTTCCTCCCTGTGTCTGTTCATTCATATTAACTTGTCCTGAAAATGTCACATCGAATCATGTGTCTGATATCATATACTTTTCTTGTGATCTGTTTCAAAGCAGAGAATGTCACCCGGCGTATCTTCAGAGTATTTCATTATACCGGATGCAATTTCCTATAAAATAAAATTAGAATCGAATTAGAGTGACTTCACTATACACTGACATCTGCCACTTTACAAGCAGAACTTTTTTCAATAATTCACAAACTTTTGTTCTAAAATCAGTCACTGATCTTTTTTTATTTTCTATAATCCTCTGACAGTCACAAGGATTCCCTGTCTTGTGCATTCTGCCAGATTGGTTACTGTTCACAGTACCTGTGACCAGCAACGCATCTCGCCATTTTAAATCGCCTTTGGCGATGGGCGAGATGCCATTCAAGATAAAACGTGCATCCTCCGTGCCAATCAGCGTAGTGATTGACACGGGAGTGAACAGTAACCCGGACTGTACTTTTTCCCATTCCCACTTGCTTTTCACTCCCGTATCGCTTATCCTTTTATTGAATATATTTATGAAAGAAGGCATACCTATGGCTCAATCTTCACATGTACTTCACGAAATCCATCCTGTATTTAACACAGACTCCCGCATTCTGATCCTTGGGAGCTTCCTTCTGTAAAATCACGGGAAAGTCAGTTTTTCTACGGGCATCCAAGAAACCGTTTCTGGGATCTTCTTGCCACACTTACAGGTGAACCACTTCCTGCCGGCATAGAAGAGAAAAAATCACTGCTCCTTGCACACCACATTGCCGTCTGGGATGTGATCGCCTCTTGTGATATCGAAGGCTCCAGTGACAGCAGTATCCACAATGTCGTTCCCAATGACCTTTCAGAGATTCTTCAGACGGCATCCATCCGGCAGATTTTCACCAACGGTGGCACTGCATACCGCTTATATAAAAAATACTGTTTTCCACAAACTCAGCAAAAAGCAATCTGTCTGCCATCCACAAGTCCGGCAAATGCAGCCTGGTCAAAGAAACGCCTGCTTACCAAATGGAATCAGATCTGTCCTTATCTCGAATAAGAACCAGCAAACCGGCTTTCATCGCCCCGTTCAAAAATGAGGTCAAGATTTTTTGAACTTTTTTCATTTTAATACTTGACATATTATTTTTTCTGATGTATACTTGATTTTGTTGTTGAGCAACATAGTTCAACACACGATATAAATGTGCGTTTAGCTCAGCTGGATAGAGCGTTTGGCTACGGACCAAAAGGTCGGGGGTTCGAATCCTCTAACGCACGCTGTAAGAGGTCTTTCGTGAGAAAGACCTCTTTTTTATATGTGCCAAGCTGGGCACATATAAAAAGTGCCCAGATAATTTTCATACCAGGACACATTCATTTCATTTCTTTTCGCTTTTCCACTCTGCATTCTATCCAAGTGCCACATCCAGCGTCGTTCCAATAAAAGGGATCATGATCCCGGTAAATAAATTCATGCTTTAAACTGCTTTGCTCCTGCTTCCTGTGTTAAAATTTCTGTCAGAGCCGCACCACTGCTTGTATGGTCAAGAACCACCTTCGCATTGCTTCTTTTGCCTCATCAAGCGCGGTTTTTACCATCTTGTGCGATACTGTATTTGTAAAAAGTACAAACAGGTCAGGCTGTCCAAGCCGCTTATTCAGATCGGCAGACATATGCGTAAATACTTTAGCTTTACATTTAAACTGTTTGCATATTTTTTTATACTGACAGACCATTCTGTCATGACCTCCTACAATTACAACGCTCATTCTTATCCATCTCCTTAATTCATTCTAATAACGATTGTGATTTTTTTTATGCCGCCCCGCAGAAACGGAGCGGCTCTTTTTTGATGATTATTTAGCTTTTAATTTTTGATTTTTATTTGTTTTTGATTCGATTATAATTTTATTTGATTATTTAGCTTTTTCGGTTTTCTGTTTTATTTAAAAGGTATTCGTATCTCTTATAAGCCAGCCACCTCCCTGCCGAGTGACTCACACTCATCTATTGCATCTGCTCCCGGTGTTCCGTGGCAGATAAGTCCTTCTCCGCCGACGATCTGTGCGCCAGCCTGTTCCATTCTTTCAGCCCATGTACGCATCCATTCGCCGTCTCCCCAGTCATAGGATCCAAACAGGGCAACCTTTTTTTCCTGATGCAAATCCTTCCAGTTCAGATACAAACGGTTCTACCGTTCCGTCTTCCAGTTCTTCAGCTCCCATTGCAGGGCATCCAAGTACCCAGACAGCCTGATCTTTTAAATCAGCAGGCGAAATAGTTTCCATCGGTACTACATCAGCACTTTTCCCTGCTTTGCTGTAATTCCTGCTCCAATTGCCTGTGCCATTGCTTCTGTATTTCCTGTTCCGCTCCAGTATGCTACACAAATATCACTCATTTTTAAATTCTTCCTTTCTTTTTTTCTTTCTATCATCTACCAGGTTTTATTCCTTTATGCAGGCTGTATGTCAAATGGCTGTCTCACGCTTCTTCTTTGCATGCCACAGATCCTTCCCTGCCTGCATTTCCCTGATAAATTCCTCTTTTACAACGTTGTAGATAGAAAACATTTTTTTGCGTTCTTCTACGTTCTCATACACTTTCCAGTATCCCTGATAAAGGAAATCTTTTCCGTTGTGCTCAATAAACCCTTTCACATCTGCAAGTGGATATCCGAGGAAAATTCCAAGTTCATGTGGAAATTCTGCACTTCCATGCTGATATCCTTCAAATCTCAGATTCATGATCTGAAGCATCTGTGAAAACTCAAATCCCCGATAACCAAGTGTATCAAGAAATTCGCTGTATTCTTTTTTCCAAGGATTTCAAGAATCTCTTCTTCTCTGTAGATCAGCCATACTTTTCGGACTCCGCCGTCGCAAAGCATGCTGTATGAAATTCCCATCTCTTTCAGACTTTCCGCAACTTCCTTTTCACTTACATTTTTCAAGGTCAGAATATTGGATGGCTTTACACCGGTCAATACCGGAGCACACTGCCATGCAATTTCCATCTGAGCAGATGTCTGTACATCTTTCTGCATCCAGTTCATGTTGTTTTCCTCTTGTATGAGTTTGTTTAAATTTATTTTAGTTAGCTTTTTCTAACTATTTATAGTCTACTATATTAGTGGGATTTTGTCTATAGGAATTTTTGAAAAGTTTTCTCATTAACCCGTAATTTATGTTTTTACAACATACATTCTATCTGCCCTGGAAATATATCTTACTGTAATTTTGTAATCATTTCTGCAAAAAAAAAAAGTGTATCAAAGTTTTTCAACCTTGATACACTGTATTTTTACAATTAACAGTCTTCCGCAATCTTATCAATCAGTCTCACTGTATCTTCCCATCAATACACGGATCCGTAATCGATTTACCGTATACCATATTTCCGCCGATATCCTGTCTTCCTTCTACCAAGTAGCTTTCTACCATTACACCTTTGATCAGTTTTTTTCAGCTTTGAATCATAATTTCTTGTGTGCAGTACCTCGCTTACGATTCTGAGCTGTTCTTTGTACTGCTTGTTAGAATTGGAATGATTGGCATCAATGATCGCTGCAGGATTCTTCAAATTCTTCTGCTCATACATATCCAGAAGTCTCTTGCAATCCTCATAATGGTAGTTTGGAATCGTTGTGCCATATTTATCCACGCCGCCCCGCAGGATCACATGTGCCAGATCATTCCCACCTGTCGTCACATCTTGCCCACGATAAATGAATCGGTGCGGTCCCGGTGCTGCAACAACAGAATTGAGCATTACCGATAAATCTCCACTTGTCGGATTCTTCATCCCAATCGGGATATCCATGCCGCTGGCAGTGAGACGATGCTGCTGGTTCTCCACAGAACGTGCACCTACAGCTTCGTAGGAGAGAATATCATCCAGATAGCTGCGGTTTTCAGGATAAAGCATCTCATCTGCTTTGCTGTCAGATAAGTCTCCTGCATGGCTCTGATATGCATTTTACGGATTGCAATGATTCCGGCAAGCAGATCCGGTGCCTGCTCCGGATCCGGCTGATGCAGCATTCCCTTGTATCCCTCTCCGGTTGTACGTGGCTTGTTCGTGTAGATTCTTGGAATGATCATCAGCTTATCCGATACTCTGTCATTTAACTTTGCAAGCCTGTTCACGTACTCACATACCGAATCTTCATTGTCCGCCGAACATGGCCCGATGATCACCACGAATTTGTCTGATTTCCCTGTAAAATATCACGGATCTCCATCCCGCTTCGCCTTGATAGCTTTTAATTTATCCGATAACGGATATTCGTTTTTCAGGTCTGCCGGTAATGGCAGCTCTGCGTTCACTCTCATTCCCATTGTATTATCCTCCTGCATGTATTTTTCTAGTCCTGATAATATCTTACCATATCTCTTGTAATTTCTGAAACAGAATGTGCACCGCACATCTGCATGGCATCTTTGAGTTCTGCTCCCAGCTTATCAATGTAAAGCTTCACACCTTCTTCTCCACCGCCATAGACCGCTACAACGAACGGCCGGCAGATCAGTACACCATCAGCACCAAGTGCAAGTGCCTTGAAAATGTCTGTACCGGAGCGAATCCCTCCGTCAACCAGAATCTTCATAGAACCGTTCACTTCTTTTACAATCTCTTCCAGCACTTCTGCAGATGCCGGACACTGATCCAGCACTCTTCCTCCGTGATTAGATACGATGATCGCATCGGCACCTGCTTCTTTTGCTTTTTCTCGCGCCTTTCGCTGTCATCACGCCTTTGACGATAAATGGTCTTCCAGCCATCTTCACAATCTCGGAAAGCTCCTGTACATTCTTGCTTCCTGCCGGCGGATTCATATTTTTCAGAAACGGAAGTCCTGCCGCATCAATATCCATCGCTACTGCAAATGCTCCTGACTTCTTCACCAGTTCCATCTTCTCCCGGACAGTATCCAGATTCCAAGGCTTTACTGTAGGTATCCCGCATCCATCATTTTCACGGATTGCCTCCGTTGCAGCCTCCATTCCCTTTGCATTCACTCCATCTCCGGTAAATGCGGCGATTCCGGCATCTGCACAGGCTGATACCAGTACATTATTATAAGAAACATCATCATACCTGTCACTGTAGTGCAGATTCACGGCTCCAACCGGTCCTGCAAAGAACGGCATCTTAAATTCCTTTCCAAATAAATTCACAGAAGTGTCTGCCTCTCCGCCATCACAAATCGTATCCATGTTCACGCGGATCTCCTGCCACTTTTTATAATTTCTGATCGCAGTATCACCAACACCTTTTGCGCCCGGTCCCGGTATCTGGTTTTTACATGCTCTTCCATCACAAACCGGACAGGCTTTGCAGTAAAGCCCCATAGATAATTTTGCGTTTTCCATCATTTCCTGATATGTCATATCATTCCCTGCTTTCTTTTGTTTTCCTGTATCTGACAGCTTCGACTTTCTGCCACGTTACTTAGTCAGTATGATATCACTTTTCTGTCTGTTCGACAAGAATACCTCCTTGTTTTTGACAGGATTTTCCCCTATAATAAAAACAGAACACTTGAATCATAAAGGAGACTTAACTTAGAATGAAATGCCCTGTATGCGGTCACAAAGTCCGCCCCAGCAAAAAATATCCCGGCAAATATCTCTGTGATACCTGCCGTAAAAGATTTCCGGCATCCGCTGTGATTCCGGATGATACAGATACCCGAAGTGCCAGATCTTCTGCTCATAAGCATGAATCTGTTTCCGAAAAAGCGCCCGGCGCCAGACAGCAGGCTTTTTTCGACGATCCCCTGAACGGACCGGAGATCTACCACAGCACAGCTGCTGCCATGCGCAGCATGCGTAAAATGTTCCGGAAGAAGAAGCAGAAGCTCAGAAGAAAACCACTGAAAAAAAAAAGAGACTGAAAAAAGTTTCTACAGACAAACCCTTTTCCGGAAATGAATCCTCCGTACAGGATCATGCTCCAGTTCCAGAACCAGTTATCAGCTCCGGTCAGGCAGATGAACCTGCTGCCAAACCAACGCCAGTTTCCAAAAACGATACTGCAGGCACAAAGTCCGATGCATCTTCTGATGATGTAACTTCACCAGACCAGCTAACACCCCCAAAAGAAACACAAAAAAAAGTCTGCCGTTTATCATCCTGATTCTCATCCTGATCATTATTGCGGTTATATTCTTTTTTTTCCAAAATGCACACTTCTTCTGACAATTCTTCCGGCACTTCAACACCGAAGAAGACAGCGGATGCCACCAAAGAGGTCTATAAGCAAAATGAGACCGCCGCATACAATGGCATTGAGATCACGATGGACAGCTACGTAGAATCCGAAGGAGATGACTGGTCTGTCCCGACAGAAGGCAATGAATTTATGTTTGTCCATATGACAATTGTCAATCAGACATCTGATGATCTGGTCATCAGCAGTATGGCAAGCTTTGAAAATTATTGTGACGATACCAAACTTGACTACAGTGCAGCTGCATTTACTGCTCTTGCAACCACAAGCGACCAGCCAAAGCTCGATGGAACGATCGCTCCCGGCGAAACCCTGGAAGGATATCTTTCTCTGGAAGTCCCACTGAACTGGTCTACCATCGAAATCCGATATACCGATAAGATCTGGTCTGATGATGCCGTTCATTTTCAGATCAAGCGCCAGGAGTAAACTACTACCTGCAGATACATGAATGGCAAAAAGCAAGCTTCTTCGGAATTCTCTGTCAAATAAAAAAGGATGCAGCTCTAAGACTGTATCCTTTTTTTTTCAGAATCTTAAAGATTCACTCCGCGCATTTTTTCTTTCTTACTGCCCCTGCGATCACAATCAGAACGCCAAGACCTGTCAGTATCTTTCCTGCTGTCACTCCAGGCGCATGATACAAAATTCTGATTTTATGTTTTCCTGCTTCCAGATGAAATCCCAGAAACGCTTTATTCACTTTTTCACATTTCACCTTTACGCCATCTATCGTCATTTCAAACCCTTTATCAAACGGAATGGACGTAATGAACATTCCATCCTTCTGACTTTTTGATTCTCCCCTGGATCAGATTCCCTTTCGTCTGCTCTTTATCCACCCTGAATACACTCTGATAAAGGCCGGTATCTTCATTTAATACGCCGTTATATGCACTCATATCTTTAATCGTATACTCTCCTTTTCCAAGAGATAAACGGACCGTTTTCTGCCCTTTTCCAGTCCTACTGCATAGGTAAATACGGTATTTCTGTTATAATACATATGCTGGATTGACGAAAGTTTATTGCGCTCTCCTTCCAGGGATATTTCGATATCCTCTTTCGGTTTTTTATTTTCGATTCGAAACTGTACAAACAGAACTCCATCTTTCTCTTCCTGTTCCGGGACAGCCACTTCGAACTCCTGTTTTTTTTCATTTTCACCTGATATCCGTTTTCAGTCGGGACAACCAGTGAAATCCCGTTATTCTTTCCGGAATCCGAAAATCACATTTCTCTATGTCTTCTGCCATTTTTTCTTTCACCTGTCCTGCCGATACAGTTCCGTCCTTTGTCACAGCATATCTGGTAAATACCAGCTGATTATATGGGAAATCCAGTCTGTCATATTCCGCTTCCGACATCGTCTGATCCGTCTCATAGGCAATCGGTGCTGCATTTTCATTACAGTACACATCCCCTCCCCCGGTCATCCACTTTTTCTCATATCCCGGTATATTCTGACTGGAGATCAGATATTTCACTCCCATCAGCTGTCTGAATACCGGATTCTGCGAAACCGACTGCATCAGAAAATTTCGGTACGGTGCTCTACCTGAAAATCATTTTTTTACGGAAATTCTGGTAATCAGCATTATAGGAAGACGAATACAGGGATGTAATATATTGTTCACTGTTCCACACACGATTCAGATTTTCCGCATTTTCCTCTTCATTTCCAACCTGCTCGACCCGGTAGAATCCACTATCTGATGTAATTGCCTTGTCCACAGCTTTCCCGATAGACCGGCTGGTATCTTCCTCATATGCTTTCCTGCTCTCCAGATTTCCACTCTTTTCCCAGGAATAGCTTCCGGTAACAATAAGGCTCAGGATCACCGGTCCCAGAACGGCTACTGTCAGATACTTCCGAATCCATGCACTATACGCTTGTGCCACGCAGATCAACAGTGTTATGACCGCATCCAGCAAAAGTAGTTTCCAAAGGACTTCGCTTTTCACATCATCCTTCTTCAGATAAATATATATGATAATTGCCAGACATGGAAGAAGCATCCAGATTCTCGCTATTTTCTGATTTTCAGCTTCTCCAGATATTTTGCCGTAAGATAGCACAGAAGCGGCAAAAAAACGGGATCAGCGACTTCGGTCTGATATAAAGTGCACCATTGAGCAGATACGAAAAAACGGAACTGTCAGCACCACCAGACAACCAAGCGACAGGATCTTCTCATAAGCCTTTTTATAAAAAAAAGTCCGGTCAGCAAAATAATCAGCATCAGACAGCTAAGTCCCGGTCCATATGCCCCATACAGAAATTTTTCCAAATTGATCTGCGGTGTCAGAAGCGCCAGATATCTGTTTTTTCCCCTTGCTTCCGCTTCTCCCGAGAAGAGCCATCGCAGTCGGCACAAGAAGAACTCCTGCAAGCATGATTGCCGTCAGAATCCTTCCTGCAAACCGCAGTCCGTCACCTAGAAATCCTTTTACCGTAATCATCTCTTCTGCCCGCTCTTTTGTCCTTGCATACCGGTAAATTCCATATAGACCAAGCGCCAGTATTCCACCGATGCTGAAATAAAAGCTTGTCATGATCATCAGAAAGGTTCCGCCGATCAGCAGACCAGATTTTTTCTGTTCAAAATATCGGTCGATTCCGCAAAATGTCAGACAAAGAAATGGCATATAATTTACAAACATAATCTGATGCGACGACTGATAGATCATAGGTCCTGCGAAAAGAAACATCAGCGCTGTCATCCCGCTTACCGCAGCTGTAAATTCCCGGCTTTTCAGCCACCGGTACAAAATTATAACCGCTGCTGCCAGACAGACAATACTTGCCACCATCATATAATCCGACATCTTCACATTCGGCAGAAGATAACCGATCAAAACGACCGGACTAAACAATCCATAATAAGAAAAATTGTAAATATTCTGACCACCGCCAATATTTAATGCAAACTCAGGAAAAAACTGCCCTGTACGATAAAACTGCTGTCGGAAATATTCCGGGAACACACTGTGCTGACTGCTCCAGTCCACCTTTGCCCCAAAAATATTTCCTGCGCCTGTAGAGTACAGACAGGCGGCAACCGTAAGCAGGATCAGTGCCATTTCCCATAGCAGACCTTTTCTACGTTCTTTCATGCTTCTGCTCCTTATCATCGCTGGAATCCTTTAAAATAAAAATCGGACGTTTCTTCGTCTCAAGATAAGTCTTTGACAGATACTCCCCTACAATTCCGGTACAGAGAAGCTGTACTCCGCTGACCATGAAAATAATACAGGCAAGTGACGGCCAGCCGGATACCGGATCTCCCCAGACCAGCGTCCTTACTACGATCACTGCGATCATAATAAAGGAAAGCACGCAGAACAGTACACCCACTACCGAAGCCAGTGAGAGCGGTGCCACTGAAAATCCGGTAATTCCCTCCACCGAATATTTAAACAGCTTCCACATGGACCACTTGGTTTTTCCGGCAGAGCGCTCAATATTATCGTACTGCAGCCATTTTGTACGGAATCCAACCCAGCCGAAGATTCCCTTTGAAAAACGATTATACTCGCTCATTTCCAGAACTGCCTGCACCATCTTCCGCTTCATCAGCCGGTAATCTCTCGCTCCATCTACAATCTCTGTCTTTGAAATAGCATTGACAAATTTGTAAAAGCTTTCTGACAGGAAAGAACGGATACGTGGCTCTCCGGTTCTTGTGACCCTTTTTGTCGCTACATTGTCGTATCCATCCTCCTGCAAGATCTCATACATCTCAGGTAATAGCGTCGGTGGATCCTGAAGATCTACATCCATAAGTGCAACATAATCGCCTTCCGATGCTTTCAATCCTGCATAAATCGCAGCTTCCTTTCCAAAGTTTCTGGAAAATGAAAGATATCTGCACCTGCTATCCTTTTCATTCAGGTCTTTCATGATACCAAGCGTCGCATCTGATGAACCATCATCTACAAAAAATCAGTTCAAATACAACATCCTTCATCTCGTCCATTACACGGCACATTTCTTTATAATAAACAGGCAATGCCTCTTCTTCGTTATAACATGGTACTACTACCGAAATCTTATCCATATTCTTCACCTCGGAAGTAGAGTTTACTCTTTTTTTATTAAATATACACATCCATTTCCCTTAATATTTTCTGAAAAATTTCTAAACAGAAAATTACACTTTGAAAAAAGTGTGCTCCGGCACTTTCCAGTCCCAGGGCACACATTTTCCATACCTTTATTCAACAATTGTATACTGAAGTAATTCATAATGAAGGCGGCTTCCTTCCCGGATCTCTTCCGGAAGAAGTGCTCTTGCTACCATCTTTTCCTCTTCCTCTGGCAGATTGGTCCGCTTCAGCATCGCATAATCTCCATCGATTCTCTCTACAATATAATCACAAACCAGCATCTTGTTCCTCCTCTTTTTTCTTCTATCTTAGCTCGCCACCGCTCTTTTTTCAACTCCAAGCTCAGGAGTTACATTCTGATGCCGGTAAATACTCAGCAAAATTCCCATCAATACTGCTGAAACCATCTGACCACTTCGCCCATATCCGAAGAACAGACACCAGGCTCCCCTGACCGAACCTGGATACCCCAATGTTCGCCAGCAGTGATAACAGGAACTGAATTGCCAGAACCATCACACAGCCAAATCCCATCATCATACCAAGCTGGTTCTTCTGCTTCAGCGCGCTTCTTAAAACCAGCACAGCAAACCGGCAATTATTGCAATACAAAGAACCATCACAAGAATTCCACAATACCCCGCAATTCCAAGCATCATATAATCCGCGGAACTGATACGGTCCCCAGTCCAAAAGTCCTCTACTCCGGTGGCGCGTCCAACTGCCATACATTTCGACAGCAGTTCCCGTACTGCCCCAAGCGTTGTTCCTTCCATCATTTGTGACTTATTCACTGCAAACATCGCCAGGATACGGCTTTTTGATATTCCGCACCAAAGAAGAAAAAAATATGCCAGTATGCCAACCGGAACTCCAACAACACTGATACCTATTCCGGTCATCACCTTTGTAACCGCAACCTGATACCATCCCTTTTCCAGTGCCAGCATCAGCATAAAGACACAGGAAAGTCCAACCGTCCCTGCCATCACAAGATCCGGACAGGTGATCAGGATCCCTGCGATAAGCAGCATCCAGACTATGGCTTTAAGAACAGCACCATATCCTTCTCCCCCGGTACCGATACAACACTGCACCATACAATGGAAGAAACAGCCAGCTCATCAGCGAAAGACTTACAATGAAGCCGCCGACTCCAATCCATCTTACTGCACCGTTAATCTGAAGGGCAAAAAAATGTCTCATCAGAACCATAAACAACAGATAACTGCCTGCCAAAAGCCTTGCGTGCTTCCCGATCCAGCTGTAATCCATATAACACACCAGGATCATAACCGAAGATGCCATCGCAAGCCGGAATATCTGCCGAATTCCTGCGATATATCCATAACTTTCATTCTGTTTCAAAAGAAAGCTGCAAACATTCCACTTAAAATCTGCATCAGAGCGATTACAAAAATTGCTTTCCATGGCATCTTCGGTCTGTGGATCTGATCCATCTCCACTCCGACTTCCACCGGGTCACCCATCTCCTCCACAGCTGCCTTCTCAGCTTCTTCTTCCTTCATCCCTTCTGCCATAAAAACCTGCTTTTGATCTTCAATATGATCTTCTACTTCCTTTGCAATAACCGGACACATTTTCTTGCAGCGGATCTGACCGGTCATCAATTCCAGATAATCACGCCGTTCCAAAACACACACCTCCGATCACCTGTAAAATAGCCTCCGAATACTCTTTCCACTCTTTCTTTTTTTGCCTGATACTGCTTTTTCCCATCTCTGGTAATCCGGTAATACTTCCTCATCTTTCCGCCGGTCTCCTGCTCATATACGGTAAGCCATCCCTTTTCTTCCATAGAATGCAGTAGCGGATATAAGGTTCCCGCTTTTAGTTCAAATACATTGTTTGACTTTCCTTTCAACGTATCGATCATCTCATATCCATACATATCCTTCTCTTCCAGAAGGCTTAAGATCAAAAGAGTCGTACTCCCTGATATCAGACTTTTTATCAACTGCCATTTCTTTCTCCCTCCTTATATCGATTATCTATATACTTTGTACCTTCATATTATATCGATAATCTATATATGTCAACTGTTTTGCTGAAATTTATCTCTTCTTCAGAAGTTTTTAAGATATTTCAGGATTTCTTTATCTGCCCGTCACATTCTTTCCATAATTTCCCATTATACTAAATGCATAAAGTTAAGGGACGCCGGTAATCCTATATGATATAAACTCTGTAAGATTATCAGGATGTCCACCTAAAAAAATCAGGCATATGTCTTTGACCTATACCTTTTATATATATCTTCTCTCTACTCTGCCGACACAGTTTTGTATCGGCTCTTTTTTCATCTTATGAATTTTCAGCTTTCCGACACAGATATTCCTCATTTTCTCCTTAAGCTAAAAATTTAGCCGAAAAATTTTATTTTTTTAAAAAACACTTGTCAAAATCATATAGTTATGCTATTATAATTTTCGGTCACTGTTATAAAACAGTTCACCAAAATAGTTTTGGCTCCGTGGTCAAGCGGTTAAGACATCGCCCTTTCACGGCGGTAACACGGGTTCGATTCCCGTCGGAGTCACTTGGTTTAAGCCAATTGTATATACACAGCAATATGCCGATGTGGCTCAATTGGCAGAGCAGCTGATTTGTAATCAGCAGGTTATCGGTTCGAGTCCGATCATCGGCTTTTGTCCTTAGTGGGACGTATTTAATTTGGACCTTTAGCTCAGCTGGTTAGAGCAATCGGCTCATAACCGATCGGTCCCGGGTTCGAGTCCCTGAAGGTCCACTTTTTAACAATTTCATATGGCCCGCTGGCTCAGTTGGTTAGAGCGCCGCCCTGTCACGGCGGAGGTCGTGGGTTCGAGTCCCATTCGGGTCGCTTAACTGATTATTCAGTTTTCGGGATCATAGCTCAGCTGGGAGAGCATCTGCCTTACAAGCAGAGGGTCATAGGTTCGAGCCCTATTGGTCCCATTTTCATTATAATTTCATAATGATATGCCGCAGTGGCGGAACTGGCAGACGCCCGGGACTTAAAATCCCGTGGGTAGTGATACCCGTACCGGTTCGATTCCGGTCTGCGGCATTAGTTAAAAATGGGAGAAACGTTGAATTTACAGCGTTTCTCTTATTTTTTTTTTTTAAAAAAGTTTGAACACCTTTGAACACTTTATGATGAAATACCAAGATTCTGAAAAGCAAGCCTGTCATTCTTCCTCTTATTGACATTCCGCAAGTAATGCAATGTTGTAGCTGTCTCACTATGTCCCATTAAATAACTAAGGGTTGTAAGATTATTTCCGTCAAAAGCTGTTGAAGCATTGTAAAAGCGGATTTTATGACTAGAATGATAAGGAACACCGGCTTCTTTGCAATATTTCTTCAAACGGCGATTAAAGCTGTCTGTTGTCATAATCTCGCCGTTGGGTTCAAAGACATATATTCCATTTGGATTTAATTCCTTTGCTTTGTGAAGAATTTTAAGTGCTTCGTCTGTAAGGAACTGTTTACGGAATCCATTTCAAAGACTGGACGCAAATTTAATCTGTAAACTATGCAACTATTTTGAATGTGAAATTGGTGAGTTAATTCGATATGTAAAAGAATAAAGTGATAAAAGGGTATGCGAAAATAAAAAATATTCGCATACCTTTTTAATTGAATATTTTATAAAATGGAATTATACTGTGTATAACATGAAACAGACAAATCGGTATTTGGGGAGAATAATGAATGGCAACATGGAGTGGTATAAGAAAAAAGCTGGAAACAGAATATTTGGCGCAGAGTCTGCAAGGCCATATTCAGTATTACGCAACGTCGTATAGCAGAAGTCCTGACCATGAGGGGCGGGCGGCAATAAGATATGATGGCAACGAAATCATCAAGGGATGTTATTGGAACAATTGGTCGAAAGCAGGCATGTTTCCCAAGACGAAAAATATGAGAAACGCTTAAAAGTAGAAAATGCGTATATGGACGATGTAGCTATAAAATTGGGAATTTTTGACCAACGCTGTTTTTACAACGCCTTTGCAGAGTTTGATGATTAAGATATTGAAATGAGCCTTAACAGTGCCAATTTAATCGTAAGAATATTTGCTGTATTGGATAGGCGGGTTGGCAAACGGAGATTAAAAATTATGAAAGAAACAATAATGGACGAACCAGATACATTCCAAGAGTTTTTTGCAATTCGTGCAAAAGCAGAAGGACTGTTATAAATTTCAGTTTATCGAATTAAGAAAAACGGAATTTAAGGAGGTGCTTATAAATGAAATTAGTAGATTTAGCAACAGGTCCTGATTGGATAGTGTGGATTGTCTTTGTGATATTTGCTGTATTTTCTATTATTTTACTTTCTGGACACGGGAGTTGGTTTATTTCCGGATATAATACGGCTTCAAAAAAGAAGAAAAGGAAAAATATGATGAAAAGAAGTTATGCAGAACAATAGGAATTGGAATGTCTATTATAGCAATTCTTGCATTGACAATGGGCTTGCTTGAAAATATTTTGCCTGCATTTTTTGTATATATTGCATTGGGGATTATTTTGGTTGATGTCGTAGTAATTATCATTTTAGGAAATACACTATGCAGAAAGTAACAACTTTTTAGTTTGTATGCGACAAACGTTTGAACACTTTTTGAACACCGCAACCGTGATGAAGTCCTCAAAGCCCCTTTCTATCAGTATTTGTGATTGCTTAAAACGGTTCGATTCCGGTCTGCGGCATTAGTAAAAAGTAGGAGAAACGTTGAATTTACAGCGTTTCTCTTTTTTCGCAACAAAACGGGAGCGCAAAATCCCCATGCTCTCCCATCTTTCAGTTCATCCATTCTTATTCTTCAACAGCCCATTTCTCAATCTGTTTCATAAATTTCTCATCTTCTGAAATAACTTTTACCGGCTTTATAATCAATTGCCATAAGTCCCAGTAGTCCAAATCGGGTTAATCTTTCTTTGTTTATTGCAAAATTCATAACTCTTCGTTGACACATGTAAGCGATTCGACTACCTGTGTATGCCGTAATCCAAGCTGTATCCTTATCAACTCCGAGTTTCATCAAATTCTTTATACGATTCTGTGGGGTTTTCCCTTGCTGTTCACATATGCTATATAACTTCCTTGTTACCTTTAGGTACAGTATTCGGGGTTCACTTTCACCCGTTAGAGCGCGCCCATGGTGCGCAAACTACAAAAAAAGGATGTGCCAAGGCACATCCTTAGATAACTTATTCTATATTCTGCTTACCGAATCAGCTGTTCCAGCTCACTCTTTTCCTGAACTCCTAAAGTTCTCTCTGCGACCTTTCCATCTTTGAATACGAGAAATGTCGGAATTGACATTACCTTATATTCTCTGGCAAGCGCCATCTGCTCATCCACATTCACCTTACCTACCTTTACATCTGTAAGCTCCTGTGCGAGTTCAGCAACAACCGATCCCATTGTCTGGCATGGTCCACACCATGTTGCCCAGAAATCTACCAGTACTGGTTTTTTGCATTTAATACTTCTTCTTCAAAATTCTCTGTTGTTAAATTGATTACTGACATGATAGACATCCTCCTGTTTCATTATCTTTTTCTTCTTTAAGGGCAGTAAGCCGTTCCTCTACTTTCTGAATCGTGATTCTTTCCAGATAATCATTACAGCTCCTGTTCATCCCTGTTACAAGTTCGTCCATAACTACAGACATCCCACTTGCAACCAAACACTTTTTATCCGGGTTTCCTGAACGCCAGGATGCTTTTACAAGCGTATTCTCCAGCGCATCACTGATCTGCCTCAGCGTAATATCCGAATTTGCTTTTGCGATCCGGTAACCGCCTCCCATGCCTTCTCTTGTCTCGATCAGACCGGCTTTTTTAGTTTTCCCATCACTCTGCGTATGCATACAGGATTTGTACATACATTATCTGCGAGTTCTTCACTTGCGATAGTAGCATTGCTGCGATCCAGAAATACAAGTGCATGAACCGCTATTGCAAATTCACTTGTCACGCTTCTCCCCTCATTTCTTATATATTGAACTGTATTTTTTTTAATTACAGTTTATACTGTAACAATATCACATACAGTTTGCCATGTCAACCTCTTTGTCTGGATTTTGTTATGATTTTTTATCTCTGTTGACATTTGCGAGGAAATATGATAGTTTTTGTGAAAATTTTGTTTATTTATGAGGATTATCTGCTATGAATAAATTATTACATAACAATACACTTTTTACACTCACACTACTTGGCATCGCGACCGCACTTGCCTTTCTTTTTTCTCATTCGTTTCTGAAAATACTGCAAACATCGCATTACTTTATATTATTGCCCAAATCTTGATTGCACGATATACGAACGGATACCTGCACGGGCTCTTTTCTTCTGTTTTCTCCGTAATCTGTATCAATCTTCTTTACCTATCCGTTTTTCCGACTGAATTTCACATTGGCGGCTATCCGGTCACATTTATCGGAATGTTGATCATTACATTGCTCACCACAGCAACCACTTCCCGTCTGAAGAAACAGACAGAAATTCTATCTGCCAGGAAAAACAAGTATTGCACGTCAGGAATCCTTCTCCTTGATCTTGGGCTACACCACTGACCAGCATATGGATGGTCAGACAATCATCCGGCAGGTTCGTGAATGGTCCGACTGTCCAATCATCGTCATCTCTGCCCGTACAAATGAACATGGTTAAAAAACGCCTGGTAAAAGCTCTCGATCTTGGCGCGGATGATTATATCACCAAGCCATTCGGTTCCGCCGAACTCCTTGCAAACGTATCCGCACCTCACTCAGACACAGTACCCGGATTAATACCTCTTCAGATCAACTCTTCCACCCTTACAAATGTGGTGAGCTAATACTCGATTTTATATCGAAAAACGTACCCTGACTATCAGTGGAAATATCGTTCATTTGAAATCCTATCTATAAGATCCTTACTTTTGTTACAATTTTCGCACAAAAAAGTGCCATGGTAAAGGTTCACAACTCTTCTATCATCAATAATGTCAGGGGATCCATACGCAGATGATAAAATCGTCATCCTCCCCGTAAAATGAACAATATACGCCGTAAAATAGAAAAGAATCCTTGCAGATCCGCAATCACATCTTTACCCGAATGAATCGGCGTTGGCTCAACCGTCCATGAGCGGTGAGAACACTGTTAAGGTTCTGCTAAGAAATATCGTTCATTTGACTCCAATCTCTTTTCAAATTACATATTTTCTCATAAAATGACTTTATCAAAAGAAATACAAAGAACTGGAGTGAGAGAGGCATGAATATTGGAATGTTACTTTTGGTTATAATTGAGGCTTTGCAGGTCTTTTTTCTACACTTTATATTTGTATCAGTCTTCCATTCACCATTATATGGAAGATTTATCGCCGGGTTGCAAAAGGCATCCCGATTATGAAATAGGCATCCTAATTCCAAATAAGAATGCCGATTATGGCAAATTATTTTTTGTCTTTATTTGTTTAACATCCTACCATTCACAAATAAATAATCCCGAATTTCTCCTGCTGATAAGGTTTCTTTATATAGTATTACACCAATTAAGGTAGCTGCAACTGGCTCAACTGATGCCAAAATAGAAGCTTTTCCATTATCTAAATTTTTAAGACCGGCAGTATACAGGCAAAATGCAAGCACTGTACTTAAAAAAACCAAATTTCAAACTTGCGGACAAAATTCCCATGCTTCCCCAAAGTATCCCTGCCAGAATTACCATTCCTGATGCAAGTTTTTTCATTATCCTGCCTCCTTATATCCAAAAGGATGATAACGCAACAAGCATTGTTACGCAATCACCCTTGAAATACTGTTTTTACTATAATACAAATATGCAGAGCTGTCCAGCCTAAATCAGACTGAATCTTTTATTATATTTAAATTTGACCGACTCCACATATGGTGTCCGGATAAATATCATCGATACAGTTCCTTCGAATTTCCTATGAAATGAAAAAACTGTAAGCAATTGCTTACAGTTTTCAACTCCCCCGAGTTGGGTTCATATACCCTTCGGTTAACAGCCGAATGCCTACCGCTGAGCTATCGAGGAATTTAAAGATACTTTCATGTACCTTCAAAACCACATACAAATTTAAATCTTTACTCCATCCATTCTTCCTTACCCTGTCCTACCTTCTTGGTTATGCCCTCGACCGATTAGTAACAGTCAGCTCCATGCATTACTGCACTTCCACCTCTGCCCTATCTACCTTGTCGTCTTCAAGGGGTCTTACAACTTGCGTTGGGATATCTCATCTTGAGGGGGCTTCACGCTTAGATGCCTTCAGCGTTTATCCCTTCCTGACTTGGCTACTCGGCCATGCTCTTGGTGGAACAACCGATGCACCAGAGGTCAGTCCATCCCGGTCCTCTCGTACTAAGGACAGCTCCTCTCAAATATCCTACGCCCACGCCGGATAGGGACCGAACTGTCTCACGACGTTCTGAACCCAGCTCGCGTACCGCTTTAATGGGCGAACAGCCCAACCCTTGGGACCTACTCCAGCCCCAGGATGCGATGAGCCGACATCGAGGTGCCAAACCACTCCGTCGATGTGAACTCTTGGGAGTGATAAGCCTGTTATCCCCAGGGTAGCTTTTATCCGTTGAGCGATGGCAATCCCACTTTATACCACCGGATCACTAAGTCCTACTTTCGTACCTGCTCCACCCGTCGGTGTCGCAGTCAAGCTCCCTTATGCCTTTGCACTCTGCGAATGGTTTCCAACCATTCTGAGGGAACCTTTGAGCGCCTCCGATACCCTTTCGGAGGCGACCGCCCCAGTCAAACTCCCCACCAGACATTGTCCCACTGCCGGGTCACGGCAGCTGGTTAGAAATCCAATACTGCAAGGGTGGTATCCCAACATCGGCTCTGCGGCAACTGGCGTCACCGCTTCTCAGCCTCCCACCTATCCTGTACATGCAATACCGAATCCCAGTATCAAGCTGGAGTAAAGCTCCATGGGGTCTTTCCGTCCTGGCGCAGGTAACCAGCATCTTCACTGGTATTTCAATTTCACCGGGTGCATTGTTGAGACAGTGCCCAAATCATTACGCCTTTCGTGCGGGTCGGAACTTACCCGACAAGGAATTTCGCTACCTTAGGACCGTTATAGTTACGGCCGCCGTTTACTGGGGCTTAAGTTCAAAGCTTCGCTTGCGCTAACCTCTCCCCTTAACCTTCCAGCACCGGGCAGGCGTCAGCCCATATACTTCACCTTACGGTTTTGCATAGACCTGTGTTTTTGCTAAACAGTTGCTTGGCCAATTCTCTGCGGCCAGCTCTCACTGGCACTCCTTCTCCCCCGAAGTTACGGAGTCATTTTGCCGAGTTCCTTAACAATGCTTCTCCCGTCGGCCTTAGGATTCTCTCCTCACCTACCTGTGTCGGTTTACGGTACGGGTACAGTACAAACAATAGCGGCTTTTCTTGGCAGCTGGCTCACACATTTCCCTACTTCAGTTCGGTATGCATCACGTCTTCGGATTGTCACGCGGATTTGCCAGCGCGACTCCTACCTCGCTTGCCGCGGGATTCCATTCCCGCTAGTGCTCTCCCTCTGCGTCCCCACAGTTCTGTTATACTGCAGTACAGGAATTTCAACCTGTTGTCCATCGGCTACGTCTTTCGACCTCACCTTAGGCCCCGACTTACCCAGAGCAGATCAGCTTTACTCTGAAACCTTGGGTATTCGGCCGGAAGGATTCTCACCTTCCTCTCGCTACTCATTCCGGCATTCTCTCTTCTTAAAAGTCCACAGCTCCTTCCGGTACTGCTTCATCCCGCTAAGAATGCTCCTCTACCAATTAACTACGTTAATTCCTGAGCTTCGGTAGTGTGTTTCAGCCCCGGACATTTTCGGCGCAGGACCTCTCGACCAGTGAGCTATTACGCACTCTTTTAATGTATGGCTGCTTCTAAGCCAACATCCTGGTTGTCTTTGAAATCCCACATCCTTTTCCACTTAACACACATTTTGGGACCTTAGCTGCAGGTCTGGGCTCTTTCCCTTTGACTGCCCAACTTATCTCGTGCAGTCTGACTCCCATGAATCATCTTACTGGCATTCGGAGTTTGATATCCTTTGGTAAGCTTTGACGCCCCCTGCGGGAATTCAGTGCTCTACCTCCAAAAGACTCTCATGAGGCTAGCCCTAAAGCTATTTCGAGGAGAACCAGCTATCTCCGGGTTCGATTGGAATTTCTCCCCTATCCACACCTCATCCCCACCCTTTTCAACGGATGTGGGTTCGGACCTCCATTGCCTTTTACGGCAACTTCATCCTGGACATGGATAGATCACCCGGTTTCGGGTCTACTCCATCTGACTTAACGCCCTGTTAAGACTTGTTTTCACTTCGGCTCCATTCCTTAAGAACTTAACCTCGCCAGATGGCGTAACTCGCCGGACCGTTCTACAAAAAGTACGCGGTTCATCATATATAGATGTTCCACAGCTTGTAAACACAGGGTTTCAGGTTCTCTTTCACTCCCTCCCGGGGTCCTTTTCACCTTTCCTTCACAGTACTATGCGCTATCGGTCACTAAGGAGTATTTAGCCTTACGGGGTGGTCCCCGCTTATTCCCACAAGGTTTCTCGTGTCTCGTGGTACTCTGGATCCTGCCTCCCTTCCTTGGTTTTCACGTACGGGGCTTTCACCCTCTCTGGCTGGCTTTCCCAAAACCATTCTGCTAAACTTATCAGATCAATTACGCGGTCGAACCCCGGAATGCACGCATTCCGGTTTGGGCTCTTCCGTTTTCGCTCGCCGCTACTCACAGAATCACTTGTTGTTTTCTCTTCCTCCGGCTACTTAGATGTTTCAGTTCACCGGGTTCCCTTCCATACGTTATGGATTGGCGTATGGATGACTGGAGTCTGTCCAGCCGGGTTTCCCCATTCAGATATCTCCGGATCATCGGATATTTGCTCCTCCCCGAAGCTTTTCGCAGCTTATCACGTCTTTCATCGGCTCTTAGTGCCAAGGCATCCACCCTGCGCTCTTTCTAGCATAACCAACTTCCTTCTCCCACGGAATGGGATCCGGTTACACATGCATAGCGTTGCATGCGTTGGTATTTCAGGTCGTTTTTTACTTCGTTTTCTCGAAGATGTAAGTTAATCATTACCTTGCGGTGATGATCACCTCGGATGTCTTTCTCTATTTGAGAATTGATTTATTTTTGTATGCAGTTTTCAAAGTACATGTCTGACGGTTCTTTCGAACCTAGTGGAGAATACGAGATTCGAACTCGTGACCTCCTGCTTGCAAGGCAGGCGCTCTCCCAACTGAGCTAATCCCCCATTTCAATTATCTTTTAAAGAAGTGGGCTTACCACTCAACCACCGACCTCACGCTTATCAGGCGTTCTAACCGGCTGAGCTATAAGCCCTTCCTTTTATAATCTGGCGGCCACCTGCTCTCCCACACCGTCTCCAGTGCAGTACCATCGGCCGATCAGGTCTTAACCATCGTGTTCGAGATGGGAACGGGTGTGTCCCCTGACCGCATCGCCACCAGAAGTATTGAGTTTTGATAACTCAACAATAGACAACGAACTTTCCTTACTTCTTCTTCCTTAGAAATCCAGATCCAGCCGCACCTTCCGATACGGCTACCTTGTTACGACTTCACCCCAGTTATCGGTCCCACCTTCGGCCGCTCCCAGCTCCTCCTTACGGTTGGGTCACTGACTTCGGGCGTTACCAACTCCCATGGTGTGACGGGCGGGGTGTACAAGACCCGGGAACGTATTCACCGCGACATGCTGATTCGCGATTACTAGCGATTCCAGCTTCATGTAGTCGAGTTGCAGACTACAATCCGAACTGAGACGTTATTTTTTGAGATTTGCTTACCCTCGCAGGCTCGCTTCCCTTTGTTTACGCCATTGTAGCACGTGTGTAGCCCTGCTCATAAGGGGCATGATGATTTGACGTCATCCCCACCTTCCTCCAGGTTATCCCTGGCAGTCTCTCCAGAGTGCCCATCCGAATTGCTGGCTACTGAAGATAAGGGTTGCGCTCGTTGCGGGACTTAACCCAACATCTCACGACACGAGCTGACGACAACCATGCACCACCTGTCACCGGTGTTCCGAAGAAAAGGCATCATTACATGCCGGTCACCGGGATGTCAAGAGCAGGTAAGGTTCTTCGCGTTGCTTCGAATTAAACCACATGCTCCACCGCTTGTGCGGGTCCCCGTCAATTCCTTTGAGTTTCATTCTTGCGAACGTACTCCCCAGGTGGAATGCTTATTGCGTTAGCTGCGGCACCGAATAGCTTTGCTACCCGACACCTAGCAGTCATCGTTTACGGCGTGGACTACCAGGGTATCTAATCCTGTTTGCTCCCCACGCTTTCGAGCCTCAACGTCAGTCATCGTCCAGTAAGCCGCCTTCGCCACTGGTGTTCCTCCTAATATCTACGCATTTCACCGCTACACTAGGAATTCCACTTACCTCTCCGACACTCTAGCTGCACAGTTTCCAAAGCAGTCCCAGGTTGAGCCCATGCCTTTCACTTCAGACTTGCACAGCCGTCTACGCTCCCTTTACACCCAGTAAATCCGGATAACGCTTGCACCATACGTATTACCGCGGCTGCTGGCACGTATTTAGCCGGTGCTTCTTAGTCAGGTACCGTCATTTTCTTCCCTGCTGATAGAGCTTTACATACCGAAATACTTCTTCGCTCACGCGGCGTCGCTGCATCAGGGTTTCCCCATTGTGCAATATTCCCCACTGCTGCCTCCCGTAGGAGTTTGGGCCGTGTCTCAGTCCCAATGTGGCCGGTCACCCTCTCAGGTCGGCTACTGATCGTCGCCTTGGTAGTCCGTTACCCCACCAACTAGCTAATCAGACGCGTGTCCATCTCATACCACCGGAGTTTTTCCCACTGAGCCATGCGGCTCCGTGGTCTTATGCGGTATTAGCAGTCATTTCTAACTGTTATCCCCCTGTATGAGGCAGGTTACCCACGCGTTACTCACCCGTCCGCCACTCAGTCACAAAAGTCTTCATCCGAAGAATCAAAGATAAGTGCTTCGTTCGACTTGCATGTGTTAAGCACGCCGCCAGCGTTCATCCTGAGCCAGGATCAAACTCTCGTTAAAAATGTTTGTATCCGGGTCAGAATCGCTTGGCAATTCTGTTCCTGTTTACTGTTCTGGTTCGACATCTTTCGATGTCCGTTCTTGAAAAAATCTCTTTAAAGAATTTTCAGGGTTTGTTGTCTATTGTTGAGTTATCAATGTTCTTTTTTGTCGTTGCCGTTTCATGCGAGAGCTTTTATATTATATCAAAGCGTTTCATGTTTGTCAACAACTTTTTTTATTTTTGTTCTGCATTTAAAATTTTCATTTCTCATGCATCAGCTTGTTTATAATAACATCCGTTTTCCTGAATGTCAAGCACTTTTTTCGACTTTTTTCACATTTTCTTGATCTGTATTTTACATTCAATATTATGTTTTATCGATTACTGCTTTTTAGCTTTGAACAAAACGGAGAAAGAGGGAAAATTCCATTCTCTCATGTGGAATTTAATCTTGTAAAATGATGCAACTTCAAAGGTAACTCTTACCTTTTTCATTTCACCTTTTACTCCCCCAAAAAACCAAGCAGAACAATAAAAAAAAGCAGAACATATTGTTCTGCTTCAACCGGAGAGGGTGGGATTCGAACCCACGCGCCCTTTCGGACAAACGGTTTTCAAGACCGCCTCGTTATGACCACTTCGATACCTCTCCGCATTTATTAAGTTGTTGCTGTGTATCAGCGACAAGATAGATAATATCATAGTGATACATTATTGTCAACACTTTTTTTAAATTTTTTCAATTTCTTTTTTGATCAGACTTTCTGCTAATATCAGATCTTCTGGCGTTGTAATCTTTATATTCTCATACGAACCTTCTACCAACTTTACTGCACAGTTTTCCATACGCTCTACAACCATCGCATCGTCTGTTATCCCTGTTTCATTTTCTTCATTTTCCATCAATTTAAAATATGCATGACGAATCAATGCAGTCTCAAATACCTGCGGAGTCTGAATACACCACACAAATCTTCGTTCCGGTGTATTTACTGCGAAATCATTCTCATCTACAATCTTTACCGTATCTTTCGATGGCATTCCTGCCACACATGCCCGGTATTCTTTTACTGCCTGGTAAGTTCGTTCTATGATCGATTCATCAACAAACGGACGTGCTCCATCATGAATAAAGACATAACCTTCCGGTTCTATTTCTCTTAGTGCTTTATATACAGATTCATACCGTTCTTTTCCACCAACCACAATTTTATTAACTTTTGTGATTCCATAAGCTTCTATAATATTTTTCCGGCAATAATCAGTCTTACCTTCTCCTGTCACAAGAACAATTTCATCAATAATCGGAGATGCTGAGCAAATGCAGCAAGAGAATAGTAAAGTACAGGCTTTCCACATATTTCCAGATACTGCTTCTGTATTTTTTGTACCCATCCGGCTTCCTTTTCCTGCTGCCAGGACTACTGCTGTACATTTTTCCCTGTTCATATTATTCTCTCCTTTTTACCTGCATTTCGTGGTTCGCCCACTCTATCTTTCGCCAAGTTTCAGATTCGGGACTGCATTCAGATCCCATCCATGTCTGGTTCCATTTATGTATTCATAATAAGCCGCCACACCGATCATTCTTTGCATTATCTGTACAGAAAATCGGTGACGGATAGTAAAATTCTATTTCATTCTTTTCACATGCCTGTTTCATTGCTGCACGAAGACTACTGTTTGACGCCACGCCTCCCGCAATTGCAAACTTATTAAGTCCATATTCTTTTACTGCATGCATTGCATTGTCTACCAGCACATCAGTAACTGCTTTCTGGAAGGATGCAGCAATATCAGCACGGTTGTATTCAATCCCTTTCATCTTGCAGCCGTTAATATAGTTTAAAACTGCTGACTTCACGCCACTGAAGCTGAAATCATATGGGGAATCTTCAATATGCGCGCGCGGAAATGGGATTGCATCTGGATCCCCCTCTTTTGAAAGCTTATCAATCTTCGGTCCTCCCGGATATCCCAGGCCAATTGCTCTAGCCACTTTATCAAAAGCCTCCCCTGCCGCATCATCTCTGGTTCTTCCAAGAATCTCATAAGTTCCATAATCTTTGACGCATACGAGATGCGTATGTCCCCCAGACACAACAAGACACAAGAACGGTGGTTCCAGTTCCAGATTCTCAATATAATTTGCAGAAATGTGTCCTTCAATATGATGAACTCCAACAAGTGGTAACTTTTTCGCATATGCGATTGCTTTTGCTTCTGCCACACCGACAAGAAGCGCACCAACAAGCCCCGGACCGTAAGTTACACCGATTGCATCAATATCATCCAGTGTAACCTCTGCATTTTCCAGAGCCTCTTCTATTACCTGATTAATCTTTTTTCAATATGCTTTCTCGATGCGATTTCCGGAACCACACCACCATATAATTTATGTAGATCTATCTGGGATGAGATCACATTTGACAACACCTGTCGTCCGTTCTTTACAACGGCTGCTGCCGTTTTCATCACAGGAACTTTCAATTGCCAGTATTAATATATCCTTTTTCTCTGTATCCATATTTTTCCTTCTCTCTACTGCTTTGCTTATTCCGGGAAATCCAGTTCTGTTGTCATACGGTCTTTTCCTGCGATCGCATGTGGAAAGATTGCCCGCACTTCATCCATATATTCTTCCGGGTGGCGCAGGGACGGGCTGTAATGCGTAAGCCACATTTCTCCTACCTCCGCCTCTTTTGCCAGGTTTGCTGCCTCATAAAAGGTCATATGCTTATATTCTACTGCCTTTGCCGCTTTTTTTTTTTCTCCGTACATTCCTTCGCAGATAAACAGGTCTGAACCTTTTGCATTCTTCCGGATAGAATCCGTCGGTCTTGTATCTGTACAATAGGTAAGCTTAATTCCTCTTCGAGGTGGTCCAAGACCATCTCCGGCGTCAGTATTCTTCCGTCAAGCTCTACTGTCTCACCTTTTTGAAGATGTTTCCAGTATTCCTTCGGAATTTTCTGTTCTGTTGCCCTCTGCACATCAAATTTGCCGGCACGGTCGATCTCAATCGTATAACCGTAACAGATCACATTATGTTTTACACGAAATGCTTTCAAACGATATCCATCCATCTCAAAAATCTGTTCTGGCTCTGTAATTTCTCTATAGTGGATTTCAAATGGCAGTTCCGGCGCGATCACTCGCAGAGAACTCACCACTCTCTCCAAACCTTTCGGTCCAATCAGAGTCAACGGTTCCGTGCGGTCTGCATTTCCCATAGTCAGGAGTAGCCCCGGGAACCCGCTGATATGGTCGCCGTGGTAATGAGTAAAACAAATCACATCAATAGGTTTAAAGCTCCATCCCTTCTCCTTAATTGCTACCTGAGTACCTTCACCACAGTCAATGAGCAGACTGCTCCCGTTATATCTTGTCATAAGCGCAGTCAACCATCGATAAGGAAGCGGCATCATTCCACCGCTTCCAAGCAAACATACATCTAACATTCTAACTCCTGTTCTCCATATACCGGAATCTGGAAAGATGCTATCCAGGTATCATAACATTCCTCACAGATATCAAATCGATGGAGTTCTCCGTCTTTGTGCGAAAAATATCCCCATCTTTTTTCAACTGTAAGCATCTCTTCCTCCGGTATTCCATTTTTATTGTGATTTCTTTTTACATTTATTGCACACAATCTTTGTGACTGTATTTTTTCTGTCTGAATTTTTTTATAATTACGCATCTTACTTCCTCCTGAGTATCTTTGCAAAAAAAGAATGCCATTTCATTTTTCAGCTCTTTCTATGTTCAGGTACATTATAACGTCACAGACTGACGCCTTCCAGTGGGAAGTCTTGTATATTCTTGCGATTTCTTCCATTTTCTAAACCATACGGCTCATCAGGATTGCATCTTCCGGATTTTTCCCTCCGTAATAGAGCTTTCGCTCTCCATCGATTCCAAATTTGTTTTTTCATAAAAAGCAATCGCTGTCTGATTACTCTTACGGACATCAAGAAGCATTCTTTTCAGTTGCTTTTCATGGCAGATCTGTTCCATAAATCCAAACAGCATCTGTCCAATTCCTCTGCGTCTTTCAGATTCAGCAACTGCAATTCTTGCAATCTCGCATTCATCCAGAACATAATAACATAGAAAATATCCCAGCAGGGTATCCCCTTCCATTGCTTTGCCGCACAAAAAGTATGCTTCTGTCTGACAGTTGATCTCACTTCATGATAACTCCACGGATCCGGAAATACGTCTGTTTCCATCTGCGCCACCTGTTCCATTCGTTCTCTGTCATTTTCTGTTATCAAAGTAATTTCTATGTTATCTCTATTACTCATGTGTTTTTTCTGCTTTCAGACGTTCTTCTTTTCCCGTTCTGCCTGTGATACACGCAGATAATCCGGTTTGTGTTCCATTGCAGTTTCTGTTTTTCCTTCTTTATAATACTGAATTCCAAGCATACCGACTGCTGCAGCTCTCTGCTGGTTCATATGTGCCGGTGCAAATGCAATATCATAATTCGTCATCAATTCCTTCTCCAGCCTGTCTTTATGCACCGGTACACCGTCTCCAAGAAAGATCACTGGTTTTCCATAAGTACAAAGTTTTTGGCAAGTTCATCGATTTCGACTGCCATCTGTGCTTCCAAAACCTGCAGTTTATCACCGTCCATCTGATAAATACCGGTATATACCTGATTTCTTCTTGCATCCATGATCGGACAAATGATCCTGTCTGTATAACACAGATTATAAGCAAGCCCGTCTACAGTCGGAATGTGAATCAAAGGCTTCTTCAGTGCCAGCCCCAGTCCCTTTGCAGTTGCTGAACCAATTCTGAGTCCGGTAAATGATCCCGGTCCTCCTGCTACCGCAATCGCATCAATCGTATCCAGATTCATATCCGTCATCTTCACGATTTCATCCAACATCGGTAATAAGGTCTGTGAATGTGTCTTTTTATAATTGATCGTATACTCTGCAATCGTTTTGGAAATTTCGTTTTCTTCTTCAACTACTGCGACAGTTGCAACAAGTCCCGAACTGTCTATTGCTAAAATGCGCATATTATTCTCCTCTTTTCTCTACTGCAATCCGGCGGAAATCAAATCCCTGTTCCAGATCTTTTTCTATCGTGATCTCTGTCCGGTTCGCCGGAAGAATCTCATCGATCAGGTTCGCCCATTCGATCAGGCTTACACCGTCTCCATATACATAGTCTTCAAAACCAATCTCGTCCATCTCTTCAATGTCACCGATTCTGTAGACATCAAAATGATAGAACGGAAGTCTTCCGTCATCATATACCTGACTATTGTAAAGGTTGGACTGCTGATCGGTTCTTCAATCCCCAGTCCTTTGCCAGTCCCTGGGTAAATACGGTCTTTCCGACGCCGAGATCTCCTACCAGTGTATAGACTTCTCCTGCTTTTGCATGACTCCCGATCTTCTTACCGAGATCATAGGTTTCTTTGGCACTTTTTGTTTCAATTATCATCTTCTGGTCTGCCTCCTAATTTGCACTGACGTGTCTGATATTGACTTTCTTGGCTGGCATATGTGTAGAAATCATCTGCACTGCTGCCGCATACTGTTCTCCCATGGATTCTCTTGGAAAAATCAGTGCTCTTACCTTTGTTACATATATAATTACAGACTGACCGGTTGAAACTGCCTTCCGAAATCTCCCCATTCATTAAGCACACTTTGTTCATCCTGTGAAATGCGGATTCCTTCTTCGTTAAGTTCATAACTAATCGGTTTCTGAAACATCGGGGAGCGCATTACCTGTTCTGCCGCACGTGCTTTTAAATGAAGTGGGTTTCCGATCAGAAAAATTGCGGCAAACAAAAAGAACGTTGCAGCTGTACTGTAGCTTCCAAACATACATTGTCTGATTCCCAGCACCAGTGTTACACCACCGAAAATCACACCAACGATTCCGCTAAGGCTTGTATAGGAAGTATAGAGCATAAAATCAAACATGGCTTTTTTGTCATTTTTACTTCAAACTTTATATTCATTCATTTTCCTCCATATCAGATTAAGTCACACCGATTATATCATACCGAATCTTTGGAAACAAGTCGTTACTGCTCACTCCGGGTTTAGAAAAACTCTGTCTTTTCTTAACTTGTACTTGTATTTTATATACGCCTGCGCTATAATGTGTTCAAATGAACAAGGAAATTCTTCGGGGTAGGGTGACTTCTTATCGCTATAGTATAAGCAGAATTCCCAACCGGCGGTTACAGTCCGCGACCTGTCAGATTTCTGACAGCTGATTTGGTGCAATTCCAAAACCGACAGTAAAGTCTGGATGAGAGAAGAAAAAGTGATTTTGCAAATAATCCCCCCGACGTATTACGTCGGGGATTTTTTTGCATAGGCTTTCGAAGATTTTCCTCCTCAATTCATCTGATTATGTCAAGAGAAAAGGAGAGAAAAATGAGTACAGATGTAATGACAAACCCAAAAACAACAACGAAAGAAAAAACGTATCAGCACAAAGGTAATTGCACAGATTGGTGTGCTCGGAGCAATCGCTATGGTTCTGATGTTATTTGATATTCCACTTCCATTTGCACCAACCTTTTACAAAATTGATTTCAGTGAAGTTCCGGTCCTTATCGGAGCATTTACCATGGGACCTGTAGCCGGCGCTTTGATCGAACTGGTCAAAATCCTGTTGAACCTCCTGATCAGAGGTACATCAACAGCTGGTGTTGAGACCTCGGAAACTTCCTGATCGGATGTGCAATGTGTATTCCAGCTTCCCTGATTTATCAGAAGTTACATTCTCGCAAGGGTGCGATCATCGGTATGGTAACAGGAACTGTTTTTATGACAATTGTCGGATGTTTTATCAATGCATACCTTCTGCTTCCGGCATACGCTGCTGCATTCCATATGCCGATCGACGCACTGGTTGCCATGGGAACCGCAGTCAACAGTCATATCAACAGTCTTCTGACTTTTGTTTTACTTTTCTGTTGCACCTTTCAATCTGCTGAAAGGTTTCCTGGTATCATTGATCGTATTCCTGATCTACAAAAAAGATCAGCCCGATTTTACAAATGGGACGCGAATAGATTATAATTTTACAAAGCAAAAAAAAAGGGGTTCGTTATGAACCTCTTTTTTTATGAAACAAAAACAGAGAGAAGTCTGCCCAAGCCGGCATTCTTCTCTCTGTTGAATTTCTTTTATTATAAAGTATCGTTTCTTCTTACATATCCTGGTTTTTCCGGATCTGCAATCAGTTCCTTTGCATGGACAATCCTTGCACTCTTGTCCACTACCTGCGCTTCAATCCGTGCATCCTCTCCAATTACAACTCCCGGAAGGATAACACTGTCTTTGACAACTGCACCTTTCTTAATTACGCATCCACGTCCGATTACCGAATTCTCAACAGTACCCTCGATCAGGCATCCATTGAAATTACTGACCTCTTGACACTTGCTCCTTCATAATACTTTGTTGGGCATGAATCATTTGTTCTTGTGTAAATCGGCCAGTTCTTATCAAACAAAGTCACTGCATTCTTCATATCGATCAGTGATAAGTTTGCATTATAGTAGCTCGTAAAATCTGTGATAGATGCAAAGAATCCTCGATGTGACACTCCACGTACATCCAGTTCACTGCATGCCATATTCACAATATCATTAAGTGTGAACATGGAAGAAATCTTTCTTCCCTTTTAACCAGTTCCATAAACAGATCTTTGCGCATTACATAAGTGTCCATGAAAATATTACGGTTTTTCGCGTTACCATGGTTCGGTTCCAATGAAAGGACACCCTTCTGCTTGTTCAGATTAAGTGTTGAACAGTTCAGATAGTATTCTTTTGCATTATCCACACTGTGATATAACAGGGTTATATCTGCACCGGATTCAATATGTGTCTTAAGTAATTCATCATAATTCTGTGTATAAATCATATAACTTGGTGCAATAACTACATATGGATATTTTACAGCTTCAATACACTCCATATTTTCTTCATATGCCGCCAGGTCATTATTGTATACACTCCATTCTGCATTTGCAAAATCAGAATAAAGAATATGAAGACGGCCACTCTTTGAGTTGATATTGTAATGACGGCCTGTTCCAAGATGTTCTGTAAGAGAACGCGGTTTTCTTCTTACATAAACCTGAATATGTTCGATTTCACTGTTGCTCATATTAGAGATTGGGAAATCGATAACTCTGTATCTTCCAAGGAATGAAACAGCACCAACCGGACGGTAATTCTGCATCTCTCCTACCCGGATATTGTTGCCGGCAAAACTTACGATTCCAAATGCCTGTGCCATATTACTCATCCCCCTTAACACGTTTTGATACTAATTCAATATGTTCACTGTCTGCTGATCCGACAACTGCATTTTTGCCAATCTTTACGCCATCAGCCACAAGCGCTCTTGTTACAACTGCACCTTCTTCTACTTCAACGCCCGGCATCAGTACACTGTCAATAATCTGTGCACCTTCGCCGACTCTTGCACCTGTAAACAATACAGAATTTTTGACTTTTCCATTGATCACACATCCCTGGTTGATAAATGCTCTTTCAATCTCTGCTGTCGGGCCAACATACTGAGGAAGCACAGTTGTATCCTCTGTGTAAATCTTCCATGAATCATCATTCAGATCAAGTTCATTTTTACTATTGATCAGATCCATATTTGCTTCCCACAGGGAATCAATTGTTCCGACATCTTTCCAATATCCTTTGAACTTGTATGCATAGAGCTTTCTTCCATCATTCAGCATAGTCGGAATGATATCGTTTTCCGAAATCATGATTGGAATCCTGATTTTTCATATCTGCAAGGAGCATCTTTCTTAAAAGCTTCCAGTTGAATATGTAAATCCCCATGGAAGCAAGATTGCTCTTTGATTCTCCGGTTTCTCTTCAAACTCTACAATTCTTCCCTCATCGTCCGTATTCATAATGCCAAAGCGGTTTGCTTCCTCCATAGGCACCTCAATGACCGCGATTGTTGCATCTGCTCCAGTCTCTTTATGATAATCAAGCATATTATCATAATTCATCTTATAAATATGGTCACCGGAAAGAATCAGTACATATTCTGGTGCAAACATGTCCACAAAATCAATGTTCTGTGAAATTGCATCTGCTGTTCCTCTGTATACATCCAGATCGGCATCCGCTTTTTCACGTGGTGGAAGTACATAGACTCCGCTGTTCTGGGCATCTAACCCCCATCTGCGGCCTGCCGCTACATAACTGTTAAGTAAAATAGACTCATACTGTGTCAGGACTCCTACATTATCAATTCCGCTGTTGGCACAGTTACTGAGTGGGAAATCAATGATTCTGTATTTTCCACCATAAGAAACAGCTGGTTTTGCAACTTTATTTGTAAGCTCGTGAAGACGACTTCCTCGTCCGCCCGCCAAGATCATAGCAAGCATATTATTCTGCTTCATAAGTGAATCCTCTCTTTCCTATTTGTCCTGTCTTATATTATACAATTTTTCTGTTAAATTTTCCACTTTTTGTGCAAAAAATACATAAAATTTATATTTTTATTATTATGATGTGTTCGAGGATTATGGGAATTGCGTAGCAATAGAACAATCCGGTTACATCAGTGAGCAGCAAAATTTACTTTCGACACTCACATCATCATTATTGTATTATATATGCTTTAAAATCCGAATTTATGTCTATTTTCTTTCCAGATTTTCCCCATTGCATATTCATATGTCTTATCAAAGACAAAAAGTATAAATTGTCCGAATACAACAGACATAAGCATTATTCCTTTTGCGGTCTTTTTTTCAGATAACATACTCCAGAAATATATTAAACCCGGAATATAAAGTACATTAAATACCAGATATTTCATGAGCCAAAAAAGTTACGGCTTCTGATCCATCCGGAAGCTCTTCCAGAAAAAATGCCATATTGTTTCTATAATTAGAATATAAAATCCCATAAATGCATAGGAAACCACATATAATTTATTCGAGACAGAAGGATTGCCAGCAAAATTCCAGCCAGTAAAAAGCCTGCCCCGCTTTTCAATCCAAATTCCTGAATCACAATCCCGACAAAGAAGGACGCCGCCGCCAGTAAAAAAAGGGTATTCGTTTCGATCACACTGCCAAGCGCAATCCCCACTTCTGTCAGTGCAAGCATAACGCCTGCAAATGCAATCTTTTTTTGTATTTAGATGCATGAACACAGATCTCCTCCCATACATTCACATAATGAATCTGCGATCCACAGATCACAGCACATATTTCCAGTTCCACACGGAGAGGAATTACGATTGCCATATCCCTGACCAAACGGATTACTATTATATCTCTGTGCTCCCCAGTTCAGCTGGTTCATCAGCTCTCTGTACTGCGGGTTATTCGGGTCCATATTCACTGCCTGCGAAGCATAATCCCTTGCCAGCACATTGTTGCCTACGCCGGCGTTGGCCATGGAACTTGCATAATACCATTGTGCAGTCCGGTCATTCATACGGTTCAACACATTGATCGCGTCCTGATATCTACGGTTATTGATAAAATTGAATGCCGCCTGCATCTCCGGATTCATATTATTGTACTGCTGATATCTGCCATTGCCATAAGATTGATTCCCATAGGAATTATTACCATAAGAATAGTTCCCTGAACCCGCGCCATATCCGTAATTATATCCTCCATTCGCCCGCTCTTTCATAATTTCATCATAAGCTTCCTGTACTTCTTTGAACTTTTCTTCAGCAAGATCCCGAAGCGGATTATCCACATTGGCATCCGGATGATATTTCCGGCTCAGTTCTCTGTACGCCTTTTTTATCTCCTCTTCCGACGCATTTGGTGATACGCCAAGCACCTCATAAGGATTCTTTGTCATCTTCCTTTTCCTCGCTTTTCTTTTCTTGTATCTTTCTGTAATGTTTCCATACGCCATCATACAGGATATTCCGCAGGATATCCACGTCCAGTACACATGGCAGAATTTCAAAATTTCTTGCGCATTCGCCGATCATCATGCACAGAATGTCTCTGCATCTTTCTTCATATCCGGCTTCTTCATGCATCTTTTTAATGGATTATAAGTTCCTTTTTCCATATCCTTATCCAGATCTTCGTAAGCATCCATAATGTAAATATATTTGCCCAGATAGAAACCGATCCCTCGAAGCGCTGTTCCCAGCAGTCTTCTTTATATACCATCATCTCTTCCCTCAGCCGGCCAAAACAGCCTGCCGGATAGTCAACTTCCTGTATACCCTGACTTTCATATTCCGAAAGCTTTGCCATTTCTTCTCTGATCACACGACTCTGCCTTGGATATTTCCAAATTGCTTTTTCTACTTTTCGCTTCAAAGCCATACTCCCGAGAAGCCCTGCTACTTTCTTCTCATCCTTCCAATCATCTTCCAGATGATAATACGCCATGATCAGATTCATATCGGCCGCATACTCTGTGATCTCATTTTCCAGCATTGGCTGTGGCTTTAACGGATGCATCTTACAGCGATGGCTTTCTGCCTTTGTTTCACTTTCATATAAAGAAGTAAGTAAAATGATCACAAATGTCATATCATAGGCAAGCGTAAGCTGACCTGCGCCGCCATACTGTCTCTTCAGTGACTGACAAAGGCCACAGTAATACGCTTTATATTTATGATAATCTTTTACTTTTAATTCCGGCTCATTCGCCGTCACATATCCGAACATGTATTACTGAATTCCTCTCATTGTAAGCTGGATCCGCTTCTTCGCTAAATCAACGCTCATCACCTTTACATCTACAACTTCTCCTACGCTGACTGCTTCCAGCGGATGCTTGATGTAGCGATCGGTCATCTGGGAAATGTGCACCAGGCCGTCCTGATGCACTCCAATATCGACAAATACACCAAAGTCAATGACATTTCGCACGGTTCCTTTCAGAATCATTCCTTCCTTCAGATCCTTCATATCAAGGACATCCGTCCTGAGAATTGGTTTCGGCATCTCATCTCGTGGATCACGCGCCGGTTTTTCCAGCTCTTTGACAATATCCCGCAGGGTGATCTCTCCTATTCCAAGTTCTTCAGCGAGCTTTTTGTAATCTTTGATGGTAAGAGACAGACCTGCAAGTTTGCCGCCTGCAATATCTTCCGGCTTGAAGCCCTGCTTTTCAAGAAGCTTTCCTGCCGCCTCGTAAGACTCCGGATGTACACTGGTTCCGTCAAGTGGATTGGTTCCGCCCTGGATCCTCATAAACCCGGCACACTGCTCAAATGCTTTTGGTCCAAGTTTTGGTACTTTGAGAAGTTCTTTTCTATTCTCAAATTTTCCATTTTCTTCCCTGTAAGCAACAATATTTTTTCGCAAGGGTTCCGGAAATACCGGAAATATAAGAAAGCAGCGGAGCCGATGCAGTATTTAGGTCCACACCGACTTTATTTACACAGTCTTCTACCACACCGCCAAGTGCTTCTCCTAATTTTTTCTGGTTCATATCATGCTGATACTGCCCGACACCGATCGACTGCGGATCGATCTTTACCAGTTCGGCAAGCGGATCCTGAAGACGTCTTGCGATGGATGTCGCGCTTCTCTGCCCGACATCAAATTTTGGGAATTCTTCTGTAGCAAGTTTACTTGCTGAGTACACAGATGCTCCCGCTTCATTTACGATCACATACTGCACTTTTTCCGGAATCTCTTTTAACAGTTCTACAATAAACTGTTCTGATTCTCTGGATGCTGTTCCATTTCCCAGGGAAATCAAAGAGATGTGATACTTTGGAATAATCTTTTTCAGCAGATCTTTTGCTGCCTGGAGCTTCTTCGGAGTCGTAGGCGCTGTCGGATAAATTACAGTCGTGCCGATTACTTTCCCGGTCGGATCTACCACAGCAAGCTTGCATCCGGTACGGAATGCAGGATCCCATCCGAGCACCACCTGTCCGGCAATCGGCGGCTGCATCAGCAGCTGCTCAAGATTCTTTCCAAACACAAGGATTGCGCCATCTTCTGCTTTTTCCGTCAGTTCGTTTCTCAGTTCACGCTCGATCGCCGGTGCGATCAGCCTCTGATAGCTGTCGGCCACAACCTCTTTCAAAACCGGTGTTGTGTATGGATTATCCCTGCGGATCACTTTCTTTTCCAGATAACGGAGAATTTCCTCTTCCGGTGCTTCAATCTTAACACTCAGGAATTTTTCTTTTTCTCCGCGGTTGAGTGCCAGCACACGGTGTCCGGCTACTTTGCTGACCGCTTCTGTAAAATCATAATACATCTCGTATACAGATTCTGCTTTTTCGTCTTTTGCAAAGAGAAACCAGCGTACCCTTTTTGAACGTCAGATCGCGGATCCTCTTTCTGTAATCTGCCTCATCTGAAATATTTTCTGCAAGAATATCTTTCGCACCGTCAATCGCTTCCTGCACATTTTTCACGCCCTTTCTTCAGAAACATATTTTTTCTGCCTCTTTTTCCAGGGGCTCCTTACTATTCTGAAGAGAGATCAGAACCGCCAGTGATTCCAGAGCTTTTTCTTTTGCAATTGTCGCACAGGTCCGGCGTTTTGGTCTATACGGACGATAAAGATCGTCCACCAGAACCTGCGTCTCTGCTGCCACGATCTGTGCTTTCAGCTCAGGTGTTAACTTGCCCTGTTCTTCAATACTTGCAAGAACCTGTTCTTTTTTCTTCCAGGTTCCGCAGATAGGTCAGTCGTTCATATAATTTACGAAGCTGTTCATCATCCAGTGTACCGTGTGCTTCTTTTCTGTAACGCGCAATAAACGGAATGGTATTTCCTTCATCAATCAGCTTTACAGCCGCATCTACCTGCCACTTTTTACGCCCAGTTCTTCTGTTATTTTCTGGTTAATATCCATTGATATCCAATCCTCTCTTTTTGTTCGCTATGGATTTAATGATACCATGTCATCTCTTATTTTTCAATTCCCGTTAAAATTACAGAGTTCGCTCGGTTTTCTTGTCTTTTTCTATTAAATATGCTATACTACAGCTAATCTGACTGAAAAATTTTAAGAAAGGATTAACCAAATGTCAAGCGATATTGAAAAAGAGCCACTGTCCAGACAACAGAAAAATCAAAAGAAACCAAAGCACGTATCTTTCATGCAGCCAAGACAATTCTGCAGAAGCAGGGATACGATCAGCTTTCCATAAAAATATCTGTGATGAAGCAGGTGTCTCCAACGGCAGCTTTCTATCATCATTTTAAAACCAAAGATGATCTTTTTATCTTATTATATTGAAGAACAGCCAAGCATCAATCCGGATCTTCTGGATACGCCGGAAGATGCAGATGAGGCAAAGATCGGTATCATCCACGTTTATCTGAATTACGCACAGTACTGCCGGGAACTCGGGTAGAATTCATGTCCAACTACTACACACCGCGCAACCAGGCACTGAACCCAACGATCCGTACCGAGCGACCGTACCCGATCCTTACCGTAGAGAATTATCTTCGCAAAGCGATTGATGCCGGCATCATTGCGCCAAAGATTTCCCTGGATGAAATCTGCACTGATATCCGTATGCTGGTTATCGGAAATGTATTTGAATGGTGTCTGCATAACGGAGAGACTGATTTTGAAGGTAATATCCGCCGTTCGATCGGGCATTATCTGGATGGCATTTTCTGATTTCACAGATATACCACAGCGTAAAATGAATTTTTCATATTCCTTCGCTGATTTTTTACAGCACATATTTTCAAAAAAGGTGTCATGGATTTTTATGTCCATGGCACCTTTTCGGCTTATCTGTTGTTATATAAACTTGTACATCGTTGTTGTTTCGTAAGTTTCGCCCTTCTTGCATACCGGCCCGGCAAAATTCTCTTTATGGATTGCATCCGGGAAGAACTGTGTCTCGAAGCAGGCTGCCTGGCGTTTGTGGTAATGCGCCCCGCCTTTTCCTTTGGCATCAACAATAAAGTTGCCTGTATAAAGCTGCATTCCCGGAAGGTCTGTATAAACTTCCATAGTGATTCCGCTCTCTCCCGAGGACATCTCTGCCACTTTCGCAAATTCTCCTTTATTGTTCAGAACCCAGTTATGATCATATCCTTTCCCGAAATTCAGTGCTTCATAATCTGTCTCGATTTCTTTGCCAATTGCTTTCTTTGTGCGGAAATCCATCGGTGTTCCTTCTACCGGTGTGATCTCGCCTGTCGGAATAGACTCGGCATCGGCTCTGGTAAATGCATCTGCATCAATCCATACTTCCTGATCCAGTACATCTCCTGATGCATGTCCATCCATATTAAAATAGCTGTGATTTGTCATATTGATCAGAGTATCTGCATCCGGAACTGCATGGTAAGCGATCTTCACTGCATTGTCTTCTGTCAGAGTATATGTTACCTCAATATGTACAGCTCCCGGATATCCCTGATCACCATCCGGGCTGTCCAGTTCAAATGTAATATGATCATCTGCGGTTTCTTTTACCTTCCACATTCTCTGGTTATAAAAATCCATTCCGCTGTGGAGATTATTGCCATTATCATTCTTTTCAAGCTGAGAGGTCACTCCTTTCAGTTCAAAGGATGCTCCTCCGATACGGTTTGCACTTCTCCCGACAATTGCACCGAAGAACAGATCTCCTTCTTCATATCCTGCGCCTCATCATATCCAAGCACAACATCACACGGCTTGCCTTCTTTGTCCGGTACGATCACCTGTACCAGCGTTGCACCGTAATCGGATACTGCAATCTCCATTCCGTTTTTATTTGTGAGCGTATATAATTTTGTCTCGTCACCTTTAACTGTTGCACCAAAATCTGTTACTTTCATTTTCCTCTTCCGCCCTTTCTGTTAATTGTGCCTGTAAAACAGACATCTCTTTTACAGGTGTTATTGTAACATAATTTTTTTTTTTTGCACTCTTTATCGTTGTTCTGCCATTTTGTACATATTGCTGATATTTTTATCATTTTGTGACAAAATTAACTTATTTGTCTATTTATTAACTTTGCTTGCAAGATTGTACTAAAATGCATACAATATCATTATAAGTGTGTCCATAGAGTTAATCTATAGTATTCAGATGTTTTCCCTATGATTTTCTTCATCTGTCCTGTAGATTAGCAAAAAAAAAGTTAAAGGAGAAAAAAAGCTATGAGTAGACTTGAAATCACTGCACCAGACAAAGCCCAGCTGGTTATCGAACGGCTCTACAAAGATCTGGAGCGAAGAATCGAATCCAGACCTCCGGGACTATGTCCTGTTGACATGACTCGTGCTTTCCTGGAGATGTGTCATACACATACCTGTGGAAAATGTGTGCCGTGCCGTGTTGGTCTGTGGCAGCTGAAAAAAACCTGCTGACCGACGTTATGAACGGAGACGCAACTATGGAAACATTAGACCTGATGGAAGAACTCTCTGTATCAATCATGGAAGGAGCTGACTGTGCGATCGGGTATGAAGCAACTCACATGGTTTACAAGAGTCTGATGGGATGTCGGGAAGACTATGAAGACCATGTGCGCCAGGAAGATGTACCTGCCAGTACACACAGCCTGTTCCTTGTGTATCTTTGTGCCCGGCACATGTAGATATTCCGGGATATATCGCTCTTGTCGGAGAAGGACGTTACGCAGATGCGATCCGCCTGATCCGTAAGGACAATCCATTCCCGACCACCTGTGGTTTTATCTGCGAACATCCTTGTGAGGCACGCTGCCGTCGTAACATCGTAGACGATGCAGTCAATATCCGCGGTCTTAAGAGAATGGCTGCTGATTATGCCGTAAAAGTTCCACCGCCGCCATGTGCTCCATCTACCGGAAAGCGCATTGCCGTTGTTGGTGGTGGCCCTGGTGGATTAAGTGCAGCTTACTATCTGCAGCTGATGGGACACCAGACAACCGTATTTGAGATGCTGCCGGAACTTGGCGGTATGCTCCGCTATGGTATCCCGAACTACCGTCTGCCGAAAGACCGTCTTAACGATGATATCAATGCCATCCTTGAGACCGGTGTCAAAGTTGAATTTGGCAAACGGATTGGAAAAGATATGACAATCCAGAGTCTGCGTGAAGAATACGACGCAGTTCTTATTACAATCGGTGCAAGTACCGATAAGAAACTTGGTATCGAAGGCGAACACTCAGAAGGTGTCCTTTCTGCTGTTCAGTTCCTTCGTGATGTAGGAAAGAACCAGAACCCGGATCTTACCGGACAGGAAGTAGCCGTTATCGGTGGTGGTAACGTATCTATGGATGCTGTCCGTACCGCAAAACGTCTGGGGGCTAAAAAAGTCAGCATCGTTTACCGCCGCCGCGTGGCAGATATGACTGCCCTTCCGGCAGAGATTGAAGGTGCTGTTGCAGAAGGAATCGAAGTACAGACTCTGATGGCTCCTTCCCGCATCGAAACAGATGAAAACGGTCATGTAAAAGGAATCTACGTTACACCACAGATGATCAGTAAGATCAAAGACGGTCGTGCAAGTGTACGTCCGACAGGTGCTCCTGACGTATTTATTCCATGCCAGACACTGATCGTTGCAATCGGACAGGATATTGAATACCAGCACTTTGAAGAAGCCGGTGTTCCTGTACAGAGAGGTAAGATCTTAACCGAAAAATACGGCGGATTCGATAACATTCCGGGTGTATTTGCCGGCGGAGACTGTGCTTCCGGTCCTGCATCCGTAATCAAAGCTATTGCTTCTGCAAAAGTAGTAGCTGCTAACATAGACGAATACCTGGGATATCACCACATTATCAGCTGTGACGTTGAGATTCCTGAAGCGCGTCTTGATGACCGCCCGCCGTGCGGAAGAGTAAACATGACCGAGCGTGAAGCCTGCGAACGTGTCTGTGACTTTAACGGTGTAGAAAACTGCATGTCCGAGGCAGAAGCGAAACAGGAAGCCAGCAGATGTCTGCGTTGCGACCACTTCGGCTACGGCATTTTCAAAGGAGGTCGTGAAACATTATGGTAAATCTTACAATTGATAATATAAACGTATCTGTCCCGGAAGGTACTACTATCATGGATGCTTTGCCAAAATGGCGGATATCCCGATTCCAAAGCTCTGCTATCTGAAAGATATCAACGAGATCGCAGCCTGTCGTGTCTGTGTTGTTGAACTCGAGGGAATGGAACGGCTGGTAACTTCCTGCAACAACGTAGTAAAAAGAAGGTATGGTAATCCATACAAACAGCCCAAAGGTTCGTACAGCCAGAAGACAGACTGTACAGCTTATCCTTTCCCAGCACGACTGCAAATGTGCTACCTGTGTCAGAAGCGGCAACTGTACTCTGCAGAGTCTTGCAAATGACCTGAACATCATCGAAATACCATTTAAGCAGCGTCTGGAAGAATTCCCTTGGGATAAAGAATTTCCGCTGATCAGAGACTCACAGAAATGCATCAAATGTATGCGCTGTGTCCAGGTCTGTGACAAGATCCAGGGTTTAAATATCTGGGATGTGACAAGTACTGGTTCCCGTACTACCATTAATGTAACCGGCAACCATAAGATCTCCGAGGTTTCCTGTTCTCTGTGCGGTCAGTGTATTACTCACTGCCCGGTCGGCGCTCTGCGCGAACGTGATGATACAGAGAAAGTATGGGATGCAATCGCTGATGACAAGAAAGTCGTTGTTGCACAGGTTGCTCCTGCTGTACGTGCTTTGCATGGGGTGAAGCTCTTGGTCTTTCCCGTGAAGAAGCAACTGTCGGCAAGATCATGGATGCTCTGAAGAAAATGGGTATTGACTATGTATTCGATACCTCCTTCACAGCAGACCTTACTATTATGGAAGAAGGAAATGAATTCCTGCAGAGATTTACAAAAGGCGAATTAAATCTTCGTCCGATGTTTACCTCCTGCTTTGCCCTGGATGGGTACGCTTCCTTAAATCACAGTACCCACATCTGGTGCCACAGCTTTCAACAGCCAAATCACCACAGCAGATGTTCGGTTCTGTTATGAAGAGCTATTTTGCAGAATCCATCGGTGTGAAACCGGAAAATATGTTTACTGTATCTATCATGCCATGTGTTGCCAAAAAAGGCGAAAGTAACATGGAACTGTTCTATGGTGAATATGCCGGACACGAGACAGACGTTGTACTTACAACTCGTGAATTGACACGCATGATCCGTTCTGCACATATTGATCCTGCTTCTTTGGTTGATCGTGAATGCGATCCTCTGATGAAAGAATGGACCGGTGCCGGTGTTATCTTCGGAACAACAGGTGGTGTTATGGAAGCAGCACTTCGTTCTGCTCACTACCTTGTAACCGGACGTAACCCCTGATCCGGATGCATTCAAGATTGTCCGCAATCCTGGTGGACAGCCAGGTGTTGTAGAAGCTGAGATCCAGCTTGGAGATGCTACTGTTCGTGCTTTGCTGTTGTCAGCGGACTCGAAACACACGTAAACTGATCGAAGCAATCGAACATGGTGAAGTACATTATGATTTTGTAGAAGTCATGGCCTGCCCTGGCGGATGCGTCGGCGGTGGCGGTCAACCAATCCATGACGGAGAAGAACTTGCACGGACACGTGGTGAAAATCTTTATTTCCTTGATAAGAATGCACCACTTCGCTTCTCACATGAGAACCCGGATGTACTCCGTCTGTACCGTGATTTCCTTGAGAAACCGCTTTCTCACAAGTCACATATGTTGCTTCATACGGATCATAACGCATGGGAGATGCCTAGATAAATCAAATTTTGCCCTCTAAAAGATTGTAACGAATATATAAATAATTTATAGAAGCCACGTATTCTATAAACTAAGATATAGAAATTGAGCCCTTCTATATCTCTAAAATCCAGAAATGGGAAATGACCTGCCATGTCATTTCCCATTTCTGGATTCAACAAACTAGTATATTCTTTTTATACCTTCTAAGCTCTGTCAGATTCTTCTGTCATCTTCTTATAATACAGAATCAGATCTACTGCCTGTTCATAGGACAACTCTGTAGTGCTGACCGAAAGATCATAATTCTTCGACATTCCCCATTCCTGTCCGGTATAATCCTTACGAAAAGCGCTTCTTTTCTCATCCACATCCTGGATCTTACGTTTCGCTTTCATTCTGCTTGTAATATGATCACGCTCTTTCACGCGTTCAATTCGTGTTTCCATGTCTGCATGGACAAATACACTAAAAAGCTTCTTCTCGGTTTCTCATCAGATAACCTGCGCACCTTCCCATAATAATACATGGTCCTTCTTCCGCAAGCTCTTCAATCAGCTTAAATGGATATGGCTTCTTCTTCGGTTCTGCAAAATTCATTGCGATTGAATAAAGAAGGCTGTCCACCGGCTGTTCATCCAGATACTCCTGCATTTCTTTCTCGTATCCGCGCATCTTTGCAATTTCAAACAGCTTCTCTTTATCGTAAAACGCATAACCGGTACGCTTTGCCAGCAATTCACCGATTTCATGTCCGCCGCTTCCATATTCCCGTCCGATACAGATAATTGTTTTCTCCATATTTTGCACACTCCTCTCTAATACAGGTGATAGAAAATCGATGCACCTACAACCGTCATCAATCCGGCCACTGCAATAGAAAGACTGCTCATTGCTCCTTCAATCTCTCCGATTTCCATTGCCTTTGCCGTTCCCATAGCATGGGAAGCTGTTCCGATTGCCAGTCCTTTTGCAATCGGATGCTCAATTTTGCAGAGCTTACAGATTCCCTCTGCAAACATATTTCCAATAATCCCGGTAATTACGATCTCAGCAACTGTAATCGTCACAATTCCACCAAGCTCTTCTGAGATTCCCATACCGATCGCTGTGGTAATTGATTTTGGAAGAAGCGTTACATAGAACTGCTTCTTCAGGTGGAACAACATAGAAAATACCCATACACCGGCAAGGCTGACAAATACACCTGTTGTAATTCCTGCAATGATCGCTTTCAGATTCTTCTTAAGAAGATTCATCTGCTGATAAAGCGGAATTGCAAGACAGACTGTAGACGGTGTCAGAAGGTAACTCAGTACATTCGCTCCCTTATCATAAGTATCATAATCAATTCCAGTCACTTTTAGCACGATAATTACAAAAACAATCGAAACAAGAAGTGGATTGAAGATACCAATTTTTAACTTTTTACGCAAAAAATTCCTGCTTCATATCCAAAAAGACTGATCGCCATACAAAAAAGGTCGATCCATGCAGCATATTACTCATCCTTCTTCTCCTCTTTCTTCAGTACAAACTGAGCGGTTCTTCCACTCACGCCCATAACCAGCACTGTTGTCACTACAATTGTAACCATGATCGGAACAAGAACCGGTTTTAAGTCTCCCCATGATACCATCAGACCTACTCCTGCAGGGATAAAAAGCATCGGCATGATTTCAATCAAAATCCACCGGCCTCATCAACTGCTTTCAAAGGAATTACTTTTGTCTGCAAACCTGCCAGCAAGATCAGCAAGCCATAAATACTTGCAGGAACCGGTAGTGGAAGGATTGCATGCAAAAGCTCTCCTGCAAAAGAAATCAATATGATAATCAAGAATTGTCTTATAAATTTCACAGTATTACGTCCATTTATTTTATGTTTATTTTTTTAACACATGTACCAGAATAGCACTTTTAGCACTCTGCCTCAATAAATTTTTGCATTTTTATTGTTTTTTTTTGACAATATCCTCTCATTCCGATGCTAGAATGAAACTAAATTTACAGAAGTGAAGGGATGACTTTATGTATCATTTTATAGCCAATCCTAACGCCCGCTCGGGTCAGGGACTTGCACTATGGGAAAAGATTAAATTAAAGCTGATAGCAGAACATATAGATTACCAGATCCATTTTACACATCACCGGCATCACGCAACGGAAATTGCCGCCGAGCTTACCGCCTCCGGGGATCCTGTTACGATCGTTGTACTTGGTGGTGATGGAAGTGTGGATGAAGTAATCTGTGGTCTGCAGAATTTAAGCCTGGTTACCCTCGGTTACATTCCGATCGGCTCTGGCAATGATTTTGGCCGGGGACTTGCCCTTCCATCCGATACCATGAAAGCTCTGGATCTGGTACTTCATTCTGAACAGACGCGCAAGATCAATCTTGGTGTATTGCACTATCATGACAAGGTTCACCGTTTTGCCGTCAGTTCCGGAATCGGATACGATGCGAGCTATCTGCCATCAACTTTGTATTTCCAGGGTTAAAGTCTTTTTAACCGGCTTGGTCTGGGCAAACTTGCCTATGCAGCCTGCTCACTCTACCGTCTGCGCCGCTGTCAGCCAGATGAGATGGAAATTCTTCTGGACGATACTAAAAGACTTCATTTTAAACGGGTTTTCTTTGCCTCTGCATTTAATCTTCCTTATGAAGGTGGTGGATGCAAATTCTGCCCGGATGCCAAACCGGATGATGATCTGCTGGACTTTATTGTGATTGCAAATGTTCCCAAAATTATTGCTCTGGCAATTCTGCCGACTGTGTTTTCCGGAAAGCATACTCGACTTCCAGGCGTACATATCTTCCGCTGTAAAAAAGCAGAAGTACACTCAAAAGTAGCACTTCCGGTACATTCTGACGGCGAACCGATTTATCTCCAGAAGGATGTTTCGTTCTCTCTCGAACCTGAGACACTGAAAATTATTACATAAAAAGAAGGGGACTTTTCTATGCTGTTGTTTTGGATTCTTTTAACTGTTGTTGTATGTTTTTCTTATATTTGTATATGATCATGCCGAATACTTCCCGCCGAAGCAAAATCCTCCCTTATCTCAAGCGGGATTATGCCCATCGCGGACTACATGATTCTTCCCGGCTGATTCCCGAGAATTCTATGCTGGCATTTCGTGAGGCAGTAAAACAAAATCTTGCCATCGAACTTGATATCCATCTCACCCGTGATGGTAAAGTAGTCGTATTCCATGACGAGTCTTTAAAGCGGATCTGCAATGCCGAAGGGACAGTTGAGGATTCCACGTTTGATACGCTACAGCACCTGCATCTTTCCGGAACTTCGGAGCATATGCCACTTTTTCAGATGTCCTTCGCTATGTCAATGGGCGGGTTCCTCTTCTGATTGAACTGAAACTTCCGGACAGCAATATGAAGCTCTGTCCTGCCGCATGGGATATTTTAAAGGATTATAAAGGGCCTTATATGGTCCAGTCTTTCAACTCACTTGGAATCCGATGGTTTCACAAGCATGCGCCTCAGGTTCTTCGTGGACAACTTTCTTCTGCCCTGACTCGCACGAATCCGGAAAATCCTTTTCTGGCGCGCTTTTGTGTACAGTTCCTGCTTACCAACCTGATCTGTCGTCCGGACTTTATTTCTTATAAACTTGCAGATGCCGGCAATCCTTCCGTCTGGCTGAACCACTATCTGTACCGTATTCCGATGGCAGTCTGGACACTCCGCAATCAAAAAGCTTATAAAACTGCACGGAATAAATATGATATGTATATCTTTGAAGGTTTCTCCGTAAAATAGAGAATAGAAAAAAAATATGAATGTTTTATGAAGTCTGTTGTCGAGAAAAATTTTTTAATGTTATACTACCTCTAGTAACAAGGAAGAAACATCTTCACCCGAAGGAGCTGATTTTTATCATGAGTCATATTTTTAAAAATTAAAGACACTGATGCATACATACAGCCATGCATGGGTATTACTATATGCTTTTATTTATTTTCCATGGTTTACTTATCTGGAACGCCATGTGACCGACAATTATTTTGTAATCCATTCGATATTCGATGACTACATCCCGTTTTGTGAATATTTCATCATTCCGTACCTGCTGTGATTTACTTATATTGCAGTCACACTGGGATATTTGTTCTTTAATGATAAACAGGGATTTTACAAAGCCTCCGCGATCATGTTCAACGGTATGACCATTTTTCTGATCATCTGCACGGTATTTCCGAACGGATTGAACTTGAGACCGGAAGTATTTACGCGTGATAACTTCTGTATCGAGCTGGTTAAACGGATCTATCAGACGGATACACCTACGAATGTGCTTCCAAGTCTTCATGTATACAACTCTATTTGTTGTTACATCGCAATTTCCCATTGCGAGAAGCTTCAGCACTCCAGACTGATCCAGAAAGGATCTCTTGTTTTAAGCATTCTGATCATTCTGTCAACCATGTTCCTGAAGCAACATTCCGTAGTGGATGTAGTTGCTTTGCATGTGTGATGGCATATTTCATGTACTCACTAATTTATGCACAGGAAGGTGCAAAGTCACCACGGCTTGCACGTCAGGTGATTTAAACACTTATAATTATTTTGTTTGATCCAAAGAAAGGACATCGCATTTCGCAAAATCGAAAAGCAATGTCCTTCTTTTTATTTCACCTTCCATGTGCTAAACGCCGATGGCATGGAATATTCCTTTTGTATTTCTTCCGGATGTGCAAAGATCATCTCTTCTTTGCAGTTCTTCTCCAGTTCATCCACGATCACCTCATACGCAGTCATATGCCATTCAATATGGCTGAAAATATGCTTCGCATTCCGCAGCTTTTTCACACGAATCGGTGCAAGCCCGATAGATTTACTGTAAGCGGTTACTTCGTCCATCGTAAGCTTTCCGTCCAGATTCGGGAACTCATACATACCTGCAAGCAGTCCCTTATCCGGTCGTTTCCGGATTGCCACATGATCACCATCCTTAAAAATCAAAACGGTTCTCTCCTCAATCCTGCGCGCTTTTGCCTTTTTTCACCGGCAGTTCATTCTGGATTCCCAGCCTTTTCGCTTCACAGATTCCCGTAAGAGGACAGATTTCACACTTTGCCTCCCCATTCGGCACACAAACAATCGCACCAAGTTCGATCAGCCCCTGGTTAAAATCCGATGCTTTGCATCTTCTGGGATCACCGGTTCAATCGCATTTTCTATCTTTGTCCTGACGGACGCTTTCATAATATCTTCATCGCTCGCCAGCAGTCTTGATACCACCGGAGAACATTTCCGTCCACTGCCGGCTTTGGAATTCCATAGGCAAAAGAAGAAATTGCCCCTGCCGTATAATTTCCAATTCCTGGAAGCGCCTTGATCTCCTCATAATTTTCCGGAAATTTTCCTGCGTATTCTTCCTCGATCTTCTGCGCTGCTTTTTGCATATTGCGTACCCGGTTATAATATCCAAGCCCTTCCCAGAGCTTTAAAAAGCTTATCCTCCGGTGCCTCGGCTAGATCTTTTACCGTTGGAAGTTCTGTCATGAAACGCTCAAAAAATGGCTTTACTGCTTCCACTCTCGTCTGCTGTAGCATAATTTCAGACACCCATACCCGATAGGCATTTACATGATGTCTCCATGGCAGATCCTGTTTCCGCTCTCTGTACCATTCCACAAGCAGGCTCCGGTGCTTCATAGAGCTGTGGATTGGTAAGTACTACCGGAACTTCGTCCGCAATTGCAATGGAATCCTCCGTTACAAAACAGTCCTTTGCAATCACCTGAACCCCGGTTTCCGCTGCTTCCGCAAGAACATCTGCAAATTCTTTGTGAGTCCGTCTGTTTGGTGTAAAATAACGTACTCCTTTCATCTGAACCACAAAGAATACATAAGCCTCGTACCCATCCTGCACCGCTTCTTCCAGCTCTTTTAAATGCTTCACTGCCCGCTCGCTCGGTGCATCCGGAAACTTTACCACGCCTTCTTCTTCCAGCGTAACCCCTTTCACTTCTATAAACGCTTTTTTCTCTTCATATTCCACATACAGGTCAAACCTGGAATTCTTATAGGTAACTTCCGGTCTGATGATCTTAACGTCCTTGAACCATCTCCCGGCTTCAATCCATTCCTGCACCACTTTGTTTGTCACCTGGGAATCCATATTGATCAGCCGGTCAGCCTTCCTGACACTGATCAGATCCCAGCCAGTCTTACGCCCTGCACTTTCAGACTTCCGGACAAACACTTCTGCTCCCGGAACCAGAAGTTCCGCGCACCTCCCTGTGTTCTTCACATGGACCGTTTCTTCTTTTCCATTTATTTCTATTTTTGCTATAAATCGATTAGGGCGCTTTAAAAAGCGCCCCTTTTGTATTCTCTCATATATCATATTATTGCTCCCGGTTTCCGGCTATCACAAGTGGAATCTGTTCATGCTCCGCTTTTCGGATATACTCTTTGCTGATCTGCGAATCCGTAATGATCTTGTATACATCCTTAACCGGACAGATCACGGCTCAAATCCGCAACTCTTACTTTTCCATTTTCTGTTACTTTCTGTAATATATGATTCCGTCTTTCCTGTAACATTTTCCCCTCCACATAACAGGCTATCTCAGATGTACTCTGGCCGGTCTGAGTTTTTTTGTTGCCAATGTCAAAATCGGTACAAACTTGTCCCCCAAAATCCGGTTTTGGTACAATCAATTCCTTTTCTGTCTCATAATAAAATCCAATTGTCTTTGGTGTTGTAACTACCTTCTGGATCTGTTCCCATTCATAAGTTTCTTTTTATCAGCAAACTCTACCTGGATACCTTCATCATTGAAAGTCATTTCATTCGGAACGTGGTAACGTTCAATTCTTTTTACCTGCTTTTTAGAACGGTATTTCAGAAGCAATGGTGTATACACAATAAACACAACCAGCTGCTGCCAGATAAAAAATAATCTGCACGGGTTTTATCTTTCCCATAACCAGCATGATGATTCCCATAAAAGCAATCGCTGCTCCCAGAATATTTGTCAGAAAACCTGCCAGTTTCGAATAGGTATGATATAACGTAAAGTCAAACAGGTATGTATCTGTCATCCGAACTGTAATTTTCTCTTCCACTTTCCTTTTCTTTAATAGTTTTCACCCTTTCGTTCGACAACTATTCTCTATAAAACAAAAGTTCTCTTGTATTGTAACACACAAGAGGACTTCATTCCATAAACAAATTATAACATTTTTATTCTTCCGGTGCAGCTTCACCTGTAACTTTGTAGTGAGCCCATCCTTCCGGTGAGTAAATACCTTTCTGTTTCTTCTGCATGGACTCTTTACAGGACGTGCTTTGCATGGGATGCAGATAAATTCGACAAGCTGATACGTGACGCTAAGGCAACCTACGAAGCACAGTAACCGGACTTCTCCAGTACAAAGCAAAATATGCCTTTTCGATTCACTGAAAATACATATCCCATTAAATTCAAAAGCGGGGCAGTAAAAGGTTTGTCCTTTACTGCCCCGCTTTTCTTTACCAATCTGTATACAGATCTATATTTCCGGATCCACTTCCGGTATCATATACTTTTCCAGCACCAAGTGACGTCTCTACAACTGTTCCTCTCGGGTAATCATCACTTGCCAAAACAATGTAACCATCGGCATCCCTGATTGTTCCGTCACTTGCTATATGGCGTCCTGGGATCGCAAGCCCTCCTCCCGAAGTACCTTCTGAGAATAGTAAGTCTCGGTATGTCCATTATACCAGATCCTTCCCTTTGACGGGGTAAGACCGCCTGATGGGATCACATAGCCACCGCTTCCGGAATTGGAAGAATCGGAACTAGTATTATTCGATGAATTGTTGTTGGAAGGATTATTATTGCCAGAAGAACTGTTATTCCCCGCTGAACTGCTGTTCCCGGAATTATTGCCCGCAGATGTATTACTTCCGGCGGAAGCTGACGCCTGCTTTGTCTCTTCCTGTGCCTTTTTGCCAGCTGCTCATCCGCTTTCCTCTGGGCTTCCTCCTCCTGCTTTTTCTGTGCCGCACGTGCCGCCTCAAGCTGTGCATTTACCGTGGCAAGGTCTGTCGAAGTCTCTTCTGCTTTTGCCTGCAACGCTGCCTGTTCACTGTCCAGCTGGCTTTGCAGGTCAAGCAGATCCTGCTGCCTGCTTTTCAGTTCAGCCTCCTGCTCTTCAATACCTTCACGTACTTTCACCATATTCTCCAGCATATCCTTATCGTACTTTGTAATATTCTGGATAAAGTCTACGCGGTTCAGGAACTCTCCCATACTTTTTGCTTCACATACCATAGAAAGCAGTGTGTCCGAACCATTTTCATACATGTACTTAATTCGAGTCTTCATGTTTGCATACTGTACTTCCTCGTTATTACGGGAAATCTGGAGCGATGCTTCCAAACGGAATACTTCATTATTAGACTCTTCAATTTTCACTTCTGTCTCAGCGATTTCATTGCTGATCGTAACCAGATCCTGGTTGATCCCTTCCAACTGACTCTGTAGATTACTGGTCTTATCTTCGAGGCTGTCCACCTCTTCTGCATGTACCGACATCCCCGACAGCGCGATACCGAATGCACAGATCAGAGAAAGTCCGCACTGTACGATTCGTTTTTTCTGCATTTTCATAAATGTAATCCTTTCTTGAATGTTTTGGGGTAACACTAAGATAGTATATACTATTTTAATCAAAAGAACAACCTTCTATTTTCCGGAAAGGTCTGTACACAGCCATTTCTTCCCTTTTCAACATACAAAAAAGCTTCTTCAGATGCCATTTTTCTCTAAGTGTATGACAGCAAAAGGAACAGGCTTTTTACTGATTTCAATCAGTTAAGCCTGCTCCCTTTTCAGCAGAGCCTATGCTGTCGGCTCTGCAACTGTTTTACTTTTTATCTTTTTTCACTCTGTATCCAGCAGTTGTTCTGCAGATGACCGGATCAAAGATCAGGAACATTGCCGGAAGGACAGTCAGTACTACGATCACACTGATGATCGCTCCTCTTGAAAGAAGTTCACAGATAGAACCGATCATATCAACCTGTGTATAACAAGTCACACCAAATGTTGCCGCAAAAAAAGCTCAGTCCACTAGTAATGATCGATTGCATACTGATTCTGTGTGCAATCGCAACAGATTCTTTCTTACTCTTGCCTTTCATACGTTCTTTCTGATATCTGGTCGTCATAAGGATTGCATAATCAACGGTTGCTCCCAGCTGGATTGCTCCGATAACGATACTTGCAACGAACGGAAGACTCTTGCCCTGATAGAACGGAATCGCCATATTAATCGTAATCGCAAACTCGATAACCGAAACCAGAATGATCGGAAGCGAGATGGATTTAAATATAAGCAAAATGATAATAAAGATTGCTGCGATTGAAATAACGTTAACCCTTGTCAGATCGATATCTGTTACATCCTGCAGGTCTTTCATCAGTGGTGCTTCACCGATTACCATTCCAGACTTATCATAGGATTTTACAATCTTATCAATCTGTTTGATCTGTTTGTTGACCTGCGGAGTTGCAGACTCATACTTGGTACATACAAACATCAACTCGGTATCCTTACCCTGAAGCATACTCTTTACATCATCCGGGATCATCGATTCCGAATAGAAGATCCAACGATAGAGTTAAGTCCAAGTGTCCATTTTACACCTTTGACATCATCAATTTCACTCATCATTGCCTTTTTCTCTTTGGCATCCATGTCTTTATCTACCATAACTATATGCATTGTACTCATATCAAAGTCATCTTTCAGTTCACTGTTTGCCACATTTGATGGAAGTGACTGTGGAAGTGACTGTGCAATATTATAATAAATTTTTGTATGATTATTGCCATAAATAGCAGGAATAAGCAAGATCAGGAAAACAACGATCCATACTTTGTAATGTTTGGTGATAAATGCTGAAACCTTATCCATGCTCTTGATCAGCGGTTTATGCTTGGTTTTTTCAATCGGTTTATCAAAGATAAGAATCATTGCCGGAAGGATTGTTACACAGCAAAGCACTCCAATGATAACACCTTTTGCCATAACAATACCAAGATCACGACCAAGTGCAAATGTCATAACACAAAGAGCTACAAATCCTGCTACTGTGGTGACAGAACTTCCTACAATGGATTTGAATGTATTAGAAATCGCATGTCCCATCGCACGGTTCTTATCTCCCGGGAAACGGCGCTTGTTCTCTTCGTAGCTATTCAGCAGGAAAATGGAGTAATCCATCGTAACACCCAGCTGCAATACCGCCGTCAGCGCTTTTGTAACGTAACAGATCTCGCCAAGGAAAATGTTACTTCCCAGATTATATACAATTGCTATGCACCTATACTGATCAGGAAAAAAATCGGTACCAGGAAGGATTCTCCGGTAATTTCCAGCACCAGAAAAGAAAGAATTGCCGCAATTACAACATAAATCGGGACTTCTTTCATTGCTACATTCTTGATATCGGCTACAACACCTGTCATACCTGCAATAAAAACACTGTTTGCTGGCAATCTTACGCATCTCACCGACTGCATTCATTGCTTCGTCAGATGAAGTCGTATTGTCAAATAATGCGAGCATCAGTGTTGCATCTCCGTTGTAGAAGGCTTTTCTCAAATCGGATGGGATCATCTCTACCGGCAGTGAAAGATCTGCCACATCACCATACCATAATACTTTTTCGACATGATCAACCTTATTAAACTGGTCTGCCAGCTTCTGGATATCTTTCATGTCCGTATCCTCTACAACAACCATGGCGAATGCACCCATACCATATTCATCCACCATAACATCCTGTCCTTCTACCGTTTCCAGTGATTCCGGAAGGTAACTGAGCAAGTCGTAGTTAATTCTTGTCTTCGCCATTCCAATAAATGACGGAATCAAAAGCAGTATCCCCAGTAACAAAATTATAAATCTGTGTTTTGCTATCCATTTTCCCGCTTTGACCACAATAATCATCTCCCTGTCTTTACATTTTTATTCTATAGAATATTATACAAAAAAATGACTAATGGTCAATATCAAATAGTCACAATAATTTCATAATTAAAAAATGAATTTTGGTCATTTTTAGCATGGTTAATTTTTATTATTTTCCCAAAACTATAAACTACAAAAAAACTGCTACTGGCAGATTTTCTTATACACAAACATAATCAGGTAGGAGGTAAATAATTATTTTATTTACCGTCCTCCCACACCAGCGTACGTACGGTTCCGTATACGGCGGTTCTTTAGTTTTCACAGATTATTAGATAATAGTCGAGTATGGATGTATATCCGTATATCCCAGCTTGGCTATTATTTTTTTTAAAGATTTGGTTCAAGACTTTCGTCATTTTCCAATAACCTTTTCTACTATTGGCTAGTTCCTTGGCTTTCCAATCCTCTAAACCTAGTGCTTTCAGCATTCGGTATTTCGTTTTGATTTTCTTCCACTGTTTCCAATAGACCGCTCGGATTCTCCGCCTTGCCCATTCATTCGTTTTTCGGAGGAGCTCTTTCATATCTGCGAGCCTGAAGTATTCCACCTATCCCCGCACATACTCTTGATACCTCTTTTCTCGTACTTCATTGCTAATGCCTTTGTTCCTGTCGGTATGTTCTCTTTCGACAGCCGTACCGTCCATCAAAAGTCCCCTTGCGCCCTGCCGGGAGCATAACGTCCGGTGGACGTCTGCTTTGCACCGACCGAAGCAGATCATAGATCTATTTATCCAGATATCCTTGCCTGCACATATTCCAGATTTCCACAATAAGGTGTCCCCACCAGATACCATTCTCTTGCCAGATTCATCTCCATTCTGGTCTGTACCCATTCATCATCTACCAGCACTTCCAGTCCTTCTCCGCAGTGAAATCCTGTATCAATCCATAAGTCTGATGATAATAATCCATATCTTCCATTGCTTTGCTGTTATATCCTAATCTTCCCTGTTTCGTCATTTTCTGCTCCTTTCCAGTCACTTTTATGACTCTTTTGATGTTTTCTACTATAATTCACTTTTGTGACTTTGTCAATAACCTTTTGCGAATTTTATTTTTATAATCCATTCTATATTTTCATACTCTGCGAAAATCAACCTCTTTCGTGCCATTCACTTTTGTGCTAGAATAGAGTCACAAATATTATTAATGAGGTAGCATTATGGTTGGTAAAAAAATCCGGGCATTCCGGGAATTTAGAGGATACAGTCAGATACAATTAGCCGAGCTGTCCGGCATTAACGTAGGAACGATCAGAAAATATGAACTGGGAATTCGGAATCCAAAACCGGATCAGTTAGAAAAGATAGCAACTGCACTGGGATTAAATGTAAGTGTTTTTCTGGATTTTAATATTGAAACAGTCGGAGATGTACTCTCCTGTTGTTTTCTATTGATGATTCAGTAAACCTCTCGCTTGCTGAAATGCCTGATCAGAAGATTTCACTGACGTTCGATAATCCTACAATGCAGGACTTTTTCAGGAAATGGTGTCAATTTAAAAATGTCTATGAAAAGGAAAAAGCTGAAATATTAGCTATCGAAAATGAAGATAAAAGACAGGAAGAATTAAATAAGCTGAACGCTACCCAAGAAGAATGGAAACTGCGTGCTATGGGAACTACGATAGGTTGTCATACTATCGTCAAAAAAGGCACCGAGGGCAATACTGTCAGAGTTTATGATCTAACTTAGTTTTAGTATATATAGAAAGTGTGACGAAATGGTTACTTTTTAATTGAAGAAACTGGTCAATATCTTACTTATTGGTATTTTCCAAATGGTAATGAAGATGAAATGTATGGAATTATACTAATTGACAAATTAAATGAAACTGTAGAAATTCAAAAAATGGCACATGATGATTTTTCCCATATTGTTACTGTAGATGAGCAAAATGAACTCAGAAATTCTATTAATGAAACGAGAAAAGAAGAAGGACTTCCACTTTTAACCGAAGAAGAATGGCCTTCAGCAACAACTGCGCTTACAAAAACTTTTTTTGCAGATCATGCTATCAGTAAAATCATAGAAAGTTATAATTCCGGGGAAATTTTAAAAGAAGGAATGTCTGCCTGGTATTAAAAAGCGAAAATTATATATTTTGTTATCACAAACGGTTGTCAGGACACTCTCCCGGCAACCGTTTTTCTATGCTGTTCGTTATTATTTCCCACTCTTTTATATATTTCCAGGCAACAGAAAAACCCGTAGAACCGAAGTTCTACGGGTATCTTACGTTTGGACACAACGTTATCTTGCGATAACAAATCTATATTCAGATTGTATTACTCGATGATTGTAGCAACACGTCCTGATCCTACAGTACGTCCACCTTCACGATATCAGACTGGTGTATTGCGGTGTGCAAATGGTGATTTTTCGTGTGATTTGTGTGGGGAAGTCCAGATTTTCCGCTGTGTCCACATGGTTTTTAGGGATTTTGTTATCATGGTGTTATCACACCCTTTGTCTGGGCTTCAAATAATCTTCATATAATCCCATATAATTTATAATAACCTTTCCACTTGCTTGTGCTAATTTAGGAGGAACCGCATTTCCTATTTGCAAACTCATTTCGCCCATGTTTCCCTGAAATTCAAATTTGTCATCAAAAGATTGTAATCTTGCTTTGCTTCACGTATAGACAATCCTCTATTTTGTGTCGGGTGACAATAACGCCCTTTTTGAAATAATTGTACAGCCAGAAGTAATTGTAGGCGCTGGCTTGTCTGGATCTATAATTCCGTATGTGTCTGTGTACGATACATTTTCCTTTTATGACATTCAAGTTGTAATTCTTCCGAAATCATTTCACGATTTCCTCCATGAAGTCGGATTTCTTGCAACCGTTCAATATTTGTTTCCGATAAACTACGTGCTTTATGATTTTTATTATACCATCATCATAACTCTCCCCAGCCCCTAGTATTGGCAAATCAAATATTGCTTTTCGAACAGTTACCCATTTTCTATACCCTTTCTTTTTTTCTTTAGAATGAGTTGACTTCGGTAATATTTTTTGCTTTTCTTTATCTAATCCTTAATTAGCATATACATCATTACGTATTCCATGCAACACCAATCGTTTTCGTATTTGTGGCACACCAAAATCCGCAGACATTTAACGTAGCATACTCAACATGATAATTTTCTTCTAGTTCTTTTACTACCTTTTTAAATATTTCTTTACCAACCCCAGTAGACATTCCTGGAACATTCTCCATTAAAATAAAGGAAGGTTCCAATTCATTTATTATTCTAATATATTCATATACTAATTCATTCTTTTCATCATTTGCATCTCTTTTTCCTAAACTTGAAAAACCCTGACATGGCGGACAGCCCGCAAGTAAAAAATTATCACGTCTGTTTATTCCAGTTAATTCAGTTATTCTTTCTCCAGTAACTTTTTTATATCTTCTTTCAATACTTTAGTGCGTTTCAAATTACATTTATATGTTTTCAAAGCTTTTTCATCAATATCTACACCCAAGCATAATCTGAATCCACTTTTCTTCAATCCTGTCGATAATCCACCCGCTCCACAAAACAGATCAATCGCTTTGAATTTCATAAATGTTACCACCTCTATACTTATTTCTTATATATTTCATTTACAATTTCTTCCACTCTTTTCTTATTTGAGCTATCTTCCATGCTCCATTTATATGACAACTTTTGTATAAGATCATTCATATGCTCTTCGTTTCCATAATCTGCTTCTGAAATGGTCGCAAATATCTTTTTTCGCATTGTCATTCGTAATATCTACTTTTTCGTTCACTATACTTGGATATTGCTTTGCTTTACATATTGAGATTCCAGTAAAATTTTTTCTGGTATAGATTTACTTGGCAAGTAAAACACACTATCTGTATAATATTTAAGGTACTCTTTATATGCATCAATCTCCTGATCTTCTCGTTTCCCACCATTTCCACCATCAACATATGCTTGAATATCCACTCCGTATGCTTTTTTCACACATTCTTTCATATATGAAACATCTTTTTTCTTGTTTCACAGTCAATTCATCTGCATTATAAACGTAATCCGTTTGCATATCACCATCTAATACTAAAAATACTCTTTCTTTAAAGAAATCATGTGTAACAAACGTTGGTAAATATTTTGTAAGTAATGTTTTTTTCACCACCCGGATTAAATTCCACATCAAAATATTGAGTTTTATCCATTCTTTTCAATACTTGCTCTACAATATTTTTTGCAGCAAAATCTTCACAAAATATTATTTTCTTATCAGATACACAATCTTCCAAATCATAAAATGCTTCTCTGTAATCAACATTTTCTTTTTTACTTCAAATCTTCCCTGCGAATTTGTAATATATAATTTAATCGCTTCTGATGGCATATCTCTAATCAATATAGGCGAATGTGAAGATATAACTACCTGTAATTTTTTTTCTCTTTGTTACTTCTAGCAAATACTCTTTGAGTTTTTCCTGTGCTCCCGGATGAATTGAGACTTCTGGCTCATCCAAAAGAATCAAACTATATTCTTGTGCTTCTTCAATCTTTTTACCAACTGAATTACAGCAACTTCTCCACTTCCAGCATTAGCTTCCGAATATCTTGATGATAGTTTTGTTTTTACATAAATTGATGTACCTGGATTTTTAAACAATGAATGTTCAGCAACTTTAATACTCACATACTCTTTGCCCAGAATAGAACTGATTTTCCTTTTTTCATTTCATCATTGAGTTCTTTAACAACACCTACTTTTTTCATCTGGAGCCCTGGGAAACGCATTGCTTCTCCATTAAACAGCCTATTCAAATACTTCGAACGTTTTCTCAGCAAATCCTTTTTACCCGAAATGTCTCCTTTTGCAAAATGGAATATTTTATCAAATGCACTTACTTCTGCTCTAAAATCTAAATATACAACTTCCTTCTTTACAGGATCGTTTCTTGTCTGTGCAGTCATCCCATCCTTTTTTATTGGTTTTGAGGTTTCCCAATAATCGGGATCTTCTTCTTTTGTTTTAGAGCCTCTTCTCATTCGAGTTTTCATTACTTCTTTTATTTCTGATTGTTTATCTTCCCGATAGCCATAGAAAAATCTATTTTTTCCCTCTCCACCAGTTTCTTCTATAGGATCTACTTCTGTAGAAAACCAGAAATCTGCACATGATTTCCAATAAGGCGCACCATATAAAGCATGTAAAGTTGAACTTTTTCCAGATCCATTCTTCCCTACCAATATTGTTTTGGAAATTCCAGATTAATTTTTGTTCCTGGAACTAAATTCTTATAATAAGGGAATACTATGTACTCAATATACTTCTTAAATGCACCGTTTTCTTTCATATTTTTTATAGTATCAATTTCTTTGTCCATATTTTTTCCTTTGTATATTATCTATTTTCATTTTTCAATTCTATTTTAACCGTTTCACATATTCATAAATCCGTTTCAGCATTCCGTCTTTATCTTCTCCTAATTCTCCACGGATTTTATCACCAAATCCCATATATGTATTGAATCCAAGCATATATACAGCCATTGCCATAGACAGCTCGTCGTTTTCATCACCATATAATGATGCCACTTTTCTCAATTCATCAATAACCGTATCATGTGGTACTTCAACACCGCCTTCTTCATTTACAACAGAATTGATTATCTCCGGCAATGCGATACACATCTTATAAAATGCATCTTCTTCACCAGTAAGAATTGCATAAAACTGATCCATACTCACACGGCGAATTAATCTATGCTGTACATTTTTTCCATCAACTTTTGTTGACCACTTTATATTCTGTGATTTCTTTGCAATTGCTTCAACCAACAGGCATGCACAATCATCGTCTTCCAGAATCTGTCCTTGCATTTTTATATATGTTTTTGCAGAAGATGCAGAATTCATAGTATTATGTTTATTTTTCATTTCTACATATATTGTATGTACAATATCTCCATCTGGCATTTGTATTCCATCTGGATTTCTGTAAATAACATCCCAGCCTGCCTGTGGGACTTCACAGCCTTTGAAATAAGAAAAAATATTCTGATGAAAATATCCTATATCATTATTATTAGACTTATCTCTCTGCCGGAAAATCTCATTATTTACAATTTCTTCCCAGCTAGTACGATATACCGACTTATCAAAAATCAACTTGATTGGATCAATCAGATTACTGTTGAATCGCTTCAAATCATACGATTCTAGTTTTTCTCCATATTTCATAATTGTTGCACGCACATGCTTCTTAAAATCTTCTTCTGATATAAAATCTAAATTCCACACCATTTATTTTACCCCCTCTAATGATTTATGTATCTCCAACCCAATTTCATATGCTAAATTGACAGGAACAGCATTTCCAACCTGTTTATACTGAGATTGAACACTTCCACAAAACTGCCATTCATCCGGAAATGTTTGACATCTTGCATTCTCACGTACTGTAAACGGTCTTGCTTCCAATGGATGGCATCTTTCTGTTTGCTTCTGAGACGGAGAAGTCAATACCGTCAATGATGGTTCATCCAGACTCATTCTCCTAAGAATTCCTGTTCTTCCGCCTTCCATATCCCAGCAGCTTTTCATATATGCTTTTGCAATCTCTGGATCGATATCTCTCCAATATCCTCCAGGTGGAACCAATTCAAATATTTTCCTTTTATTTTCTCCGTATGGTACCCCTTCCTTCTGGACAATCCAATAAAACATCTCTCAAAACAGGCTTATAATCATGTTCTTTTGGAAATGAGAATGAAATCTTTTCCACTAGATCATTTCTAATTCCGACAGTGATTAGTCTCTCTCTTTTCTGTGGCACACCAAAATCCCACGCATTTAAAACCTTTTTCTGAATGGTATATCCCGCCTGTTCAAAAATATTGGTTATCGTTGCATATGTTCTTCCCTTATCATGAGTCAGCAACCCCGCACATTTTCAAACAAAAACATCTTTGGCTGTAATTTTTGTAAAAAGTTGCATAGTGATAAAAAGTGTTCCTCTTGCATCTTCAAGTCCTAATCTTTTTCCAGCATAAGAAAAAGCCTGACACGGTGCTCCTCCCGATAATAAATCCAGTTCTCCTTTTTTTTATACCAAAATAATCTTCCAAATCCAAACAAGATATATTAGCTATATCATCATGAATAACTCTCCAGTTCGGCCTATTGGTTTTCAAAGATTCTGCCGCATCCTTATCAAACTCTATTAGTCCCAATGGTTCAAATCCAGCTTTTTCTATCCCCAAAGCCAAACCGCCAGCTCCAGCAAACAGTTCTATGGTTGTAAATGCATCAATATCGATTTGTGGTGATTCTTCTTTTTTTATCTCTACAACATCTTCTATCTTGCAATTTAATGTAAAACATATTTTTTCTATTGATTCAAATGAAACTGGCTCATTCTTTCCTAATCGAGCTAATACATTAAAACTTATTCCTGACGCTTCTTTTAATTCAGTGCGGTTCATTTTCTTGTCTATTAGTAATTTCCATAATTTGTCATAACAAATCGCCATTTGAATTCCTCCAAAATCAAAATAGTACAACTCATATTTTACCATATACCACAATTAGCAACAAGCAATTTTCTCACTATATCGTTAGATTTTCTCTTGTATGTTTCTTATCCCCTTTGCTATTTCTTCTGTTTTTTTGATAATATATTCTCATCAGTTCAGGCAGAAAGAAGGTACCTATATGTCACGTGATTCCGCTACTATTTCAAACAATATGCGTAAAATTCACAGCAAAGATACTTCCATAGAATTATTACTCAGAAAAGCTCTATGGCACAAAGGTTATCGCTATCGTAAAAATTATAAAGCTCTCCCTGGTTCTCCTGACATTGTTCTTACCAAATATAAAATTGCTATTTTTGTGATAGTGAATTTTTTCACGGAAAGGATTGGGAGATTCTCAAGCTTCGGCTTGAAAAAGGAAAAAATCCAGATTTTTGGATCAAAAAATCGAGCGAAATCGTAATCGTGATTATGAAAATGATAAAAAGCTTCTATTCCTAGGCTATACTGTTCTTCACTTCTGGGGGCAAGATATTTCCAAACATACAGATGAATGTTTACAAGCCATTGAAGAAGCCATTTGGGATACAAAATTTTCTGATACAACCACTGACTATGATATATCTGAAGAATAACCCCTCCTATACATAAGGCTGTCCACTAACTGATATGCTCCCTTCTAGGTAGACAAGTGAAATAATAAAAACTTGTCACTTAGGAGGGAGCCTATTTTATGTCTAAAAAGAAAAGTATCTGTTGAGGATAAAATATACGCTGTAAATCTATATCTGGATGGAAAAGAAAGCCAACAGCGAATTGCCCATATGTTTGATGTAAGTCTCGCATCTGTCCAACAATGGATTAGAAACTACGAATCTATGGGCTCAAATGCATTCACATTGAAAGGGAATAAAAAATATTCCAAAGAATTGAAACAACAAGCAGTTTTAGATTATTTAGCAGGCTATGGTTCTCAAGATGATATCTGCAAAAAATATGGAATCCGTTCAAAAGGTAAGTTACAATCTTGGATAAAGAAGTATAATGGTCATGAAGAATTAAAATCTTCTGGAACAGGAGGAAGCATTATCATGACCAAAGGAAGAAAAACCACTTTTGAAGAACGGGTTGAAATAGTACAGTATTGTATCGCACATGATCGTAATTATGCCCAAACAGCAGAACAATATCAGGTGTCCTATCAACAGGCTCGCAATTATATAGTCAAATATGAAGCTGGTGGAGTGGAAGCTTTAAGAGATAACCGTGGCAAACGAAAACATCCCGATGAGATGAGTGAATTAGAAAAGCTGTGAGCTGAAGTTAAAATTTTAAAAGTAGAGAAAGAACGTGCTGAAATGGAGGCATCTTTTTTAAAAAAACTCGAAGAAATAGAGAGGAGGCGGGGTTAAGCCTGGTTCGTCATGAACATATATATCAGGCAATCAAAGAAGAACACACAGAACATAATTATCCAATCGCTGCACTTTGTAAACTTGGTAATGTTTCTAGGGCAGCTTATTATAAATGGTTACACAGAGAAATTCCTAAAAGTGAACAAAAGAATAGGTTTATTGCCGACGAGATAGAAAAGATTCATACAGACTCACCGGATAAAGGCTATCGAAGGATCAGAGATGATCTGGAACGATATCATGGTATTGATGTAAACGATAAACGTGTGCTACGCATTTGTCGTAAACTTAATATAAAATCAACTATCAAGTATTCTAACAACGGGTGCACAAGACAGGCTGCAAACCCTCAGTATATAGCTGAAAACATACTTAATCGGGAGTTCACTGCCAAAGCACCAAATGAAAAATGGCTCACTGATGTGACAGAATTCCATTATTATATTGGGATGGAAAAGCATAAAGTTTATCTAAGTGCAATACTGGATCTATATGATAGACGGATTGTTTCGTATGTTATTCATGATAAAAACAACAATGCTTTGGTGTTTGATACGGTAGACAATGCTTTACTTAGAAATCCTGGTGCGCAGCCGCTGTTTCACAGTGACAGGGGATTCCAATATACGAACAGGACATTTCATACAAAACTTGTAAATGCTGGAATAACACAAAGCATGTCGCGAGTTGCTAAATGTATTGACAATGGACCAATGGAAGGCTTTTTGGGGAATTCTGAAGAGAGAGCGATATTATGGAAAACGATTCACTGATAGATGTACTCTCGTAAAAATGATCGAAGATTATATAGATTACTACAACAATAAACGCTTGCAAAGGAATTTCGGAATTTTAACGCCAATGGAAAAACACGAAATTTACTTGCAAGCTGCATAAAAACTGCCAGTAGAAATTTATCTGCTGGCAGGAAAAATTTATATTTTTTCAATTGTCTACTTGACGGGGAGCGGTTCATTACATGTCATTTTTTGTTTTTTTAATTCTATACCCACCAGTACAACAGATAGCATAAACGCTGAAAAATCAGCAACAGGCCCCGCTAGCAATACTCCCATAATTCCGAAACGAAGCGGGAGCAGCAAGGGTAAGCGGAATCAAGAAAAAGGTCTGCCTTGTTAATGCCAACAGAGCACCTTTTAACGATTTTCCTATTGCGGTAAAAAAGCTGGAAGAAAGCAACTGCACACCATTTACCAACACCATGAAAAGATAGGTACGCATGAACAAAACAGCAAATTCAAAATACAGCTCGTTCCCGTCTCCGAATAGCGAAATGATAGATTGCGGGAAAAATTGAAATGCGATAAAAGCAATAGTGGAAACAACAAGATTCCATTTTACCGCAAGCAGGTAAGCCTCCCGTACACGATGGTATTGCCTTGCCCCATAGTTGAAGCCGATAATCGGCTGTGTTCCCTGCGAGATTCCTACAACAATCGCAAGGATTATGGCATTTGTTTTCATAACGATTCCGCAAGCAGCTAAGGGAATATCCGTTCCATATTTTGTTAATGCGCCGTAATAAGTCAACGAATTGTACTGAATGATTTGAATCACGGTAATTGCAATCTGATTTGAGCAACTGCTTATCCCCATGCTGCAAATTTTCAGGCTTTCTTTAATGTCAAATAAAAACGACTTTTTTTCAAAATGGATTGTTTGGAAACGCCATAGATAACGGAGTGCGAGTATGAAAGAAAAAATTTGCCCAATAACTGTTGCCCAAGCTGCACCGGCAATTCCCAATCGCAAACAAAAATAAAAATGGGGTCAAGAATGGTATTGATAATAGCTCCCACAACCATGCAGACCATTGAATACTTTGGTTTTCCATCTGCTCGAATCAAATTGCTCATACCATTCGTTACAATGAGAAACGGCATTCCAATCAATGTTATGCTGGCATACTGCTTTGCATATGGAAATACATCTGTCGTTGCCCCAAATGCCTTTAGGAGCAAAGACAGAAAAGTTTCACCAACCAATAAATAAATAATTCCGAAAATCCCCATCAGAACAATACCATTTCCCGCTGCTTTGGCGGCAGCTTTCGGCTCTTTGCGTCCAAGACAGAGGGAAACACGGGAAGCACTGCCAATTCCGACCAGTAGTGCAATAGCAAGGCAGATGGTAGAGAACGGGTAGGCAACATTGGTTGCTGCATTTCCCAGATAACCGACCCCTTGACCAATAAAAATCTGATCCACAATATTGTAGATTGAGCCGACAAGAGACGCCATAATACTGGGAATGGCAAAATCTTTCAACAGTTTTGAAATTTTTTCATATCCTAGGGGATTCTCAGTCATTAAATTCATCCCCCTTTCTTTCTATACGGAGTTCCGCTGTAATATTTTCACCTGCCTGAATCAACAAATCAATAAAGAGGTTTTTATCAGATTCCCTGAAGCCTTGCAATAAAAGAGCTTCTGTCTTTTCACATACCGTCTGTATCTCATCAATTACAGACAGCGCACGTTCCGTAGGATACAGCTTACACGTCCGCTTATCCTTATCATTTGGGGAACGCATAATCATTCCCTGCTTTTCTAATGCCGCAACTGTCCGTACAATATTGCTCGGATGAACATAAAACATATCCATTAAAGAATCCTGTAAAATGCCAGGCGAATGACAGATTTTAATCAAGAACATATATTGACTGTTGTTGATTCCATAGGGGGCAAGCTGTTTATCCAAATAGATTTTGTAAAATCGGTCTGTTACTGAAAGCCATTTTAATAGTTTCATAGATATATTCCTCCTAACCTCCAGTATTATAACGCAACCCATTCCATCTGATCCCGCATCTTCAATTCTTCCGTCACTCCCCACCGTTCAGCCATCTGCTCCACCAGCATCTCAACTTTTTCTCTTACTTCTTTGTCTACCTGATTCAGATACTCCGTCAGTTTCCCAGTCAGTACCAGATATTGATACTTGGCACTCCTGTGTTCCTTAAGAAACTGCTTTCGCATTATTCCGTATTTTCCATATGTAGGTTTCTTCTCATTGAGTTCCAGATCTGGCAGATAATAATCTCCATGCAATGTGTAACAAAGTCCATTCTTTTCATCATAAATTTGCTTCTTCATATTCCTACAACTCCATTCCTCTATACTTCATTTTATTCTTCTTAATTTGTGCATTGTATTCTTCACTTCGTTCTCTTGCCCATTGTATGCGGTCGCTTATTTTTTTCGGCATCTGTTCTTTACTCTTTTTCGCTTCAAGTTCCGCCTGCATCCGGATATCGTCCTGCACCAGTCTTTCTACCATATCTTTCCCTAGTATACGTAAAAGTCGGTTGTATCTGTCCACAAGTCCCTGTAGTATTTCTTTCTCACCGGATAATTTCTGATAATCTTTCTGAACTTCCGCCAGTTCCCTTTTTTGTTTTTTCATGCTCCTGCTTTTTCTTCTGAAACTTACTTTTCCAACTATCTCTTTCTCTTGTGAGTTCTTTCACCTGTGCAGCCATCGCACCGATTTTATTTTTCATTTCAATGAACAGTGGTTTGATTTTCTTTTCTCGATAAGTTACCGCTCGTTCCAATGCTGTAGCTTCCGGCAGAAAATGTTTTGATTATTCCATATTCTTTTATTTCCTTACTGACATTATCCATCACCGGTTGCAGGAATTCTCTTCTGTCTTCCAGTTTTTTCAATTCCGTTTCTGCTTTCTCAGCACGTCTTTCCGCTGTTTCTTTATCTTTCTGGAACTGAATTTTTTCTTCTTCCAGTAGTTTAATATCTGCCCTTGCTTCTGCAATCTGAGAAGTCAATCCTTCATTCTCCACTGTCAGATTTTCTTTTTCCTGCTCCAATTCCTGCACTTCCTTTTTGCGTTCCTTCTTCTTGAAATTGTAAACATCCAGATGCTCTTCATGTGTTCCTTTCTGTTCCCATTCAATTCCATGCTGCTTTGCGATTTCCGCCAGCACTTCTTTTTCATGGTTTATCCACTGATTCAGTTCTGTATCATGCTTATTTCCACCTTGAAATCCAAGACTTTTCAATGCCTGTTTCAGTGAAACTCTAGTATCCATTCCTTTTCCCTTCCAGTTGGTCACATAAGGGACAAAATCGATATGCAGATGTGGAGTAGCTTCGTCCTGATGCAGATAGCAGCTAAATACCCGAAGTGTCGGATTCCGTTTCTGGAAGTCTTTCACATATTCATCCAGTACCTTTACAGCCAGATTTCCTTCTAACGTTCCCACTGCCATATCCTCACGATTACCAATCTGGAATATCACTTCATGGAACAGCTTCTCCTGTTTGCCCTGTCGGATTTTTTCATAATAATTTGCAATCTGCCGATCCTTTCTTTTCCCGATATTGTATCTCTCCGCAGCATCGTCAAACAACTTCTTATAAACTTCTTTCAGATTCTCATTATTATAACAAATGTTCAATTGCACTCTGTCCGGATCTACATTTTCTGCTACAAAATCCCGTCTGTTATGAGCCAGTGAACCGGCTCCGATCATGCCACTGATTGTTCGTTTCATCATAAATTTTCTCACCTCTTTTCTACTCGAGTGCCAGACATGGCACATAATTTTTATTTACGCCAGTTATGGCGATATTTAAGAAACTTTCGCCGGATACGGCGGTTTTGTTACTTTTGTCAAAAGTAACGCAAAAGCACTTTCGACAGCCGTACCGTCCATCAAAAGTCCCCTTGCGCCCTGCCGGGGGCATAACGTCCTTATGGACGTCTGTTCTGCATCGACCGAAGTGGATCGTAGATCTGTTTTATTCTGGTATCCTCGCCTGCACATATTCCAAATCTCCACAATAAGGCGTTCCCACCAGATACCATTCTCTTGCCAAATTCATCTCCACTCTGGTCTGTACCCATTCATCATCTACCAGCACTTCCAGTCCTTCTCCGCAGTGAAATCCTGTATCAATCCATAAGTCTGATGATAATAATCCATATCTTCCATTACTGCTGTTATATCCTAATCTTCCCTGTTTCATCATTTTCTTCTCCTTTCCAGTCTGTAAACGGAATTTGTAAACGGAGTTCAAAAGATTTTAAAAGTTAATGTTTTAAGTTTTTTCTTCAAGTTCCGTTTACATCGTTTACAATAATCTTTACTCAAACGGTATTTTCAATTGTTCCGGTACTTCTATGAATTCGTCTTTGTCTTTTTTCTCAGTATCTTCTATTCGTTTCCATGACCGCTGGATGCCATATTCTTTTCCGAATCGATGTGTACCATGTGGTTTCCAGCCTACAATCGCATTGTTCATAATATTAGCAATCTCTTTACCTTCCCACTGTTTCATTTCTCCAGTTCGGTGCAATGCATCATCAAACAGAATTCTTGTACATACATAATCGTCATCGTAATCATCAAGAAATGCCTGTATGATTCCGGCATTGGTATCTTCCGGCATAAATTCTTTCTGCAGACGCTTTGCCTCTTCTTCAATTTCCTTTGTAAATCCTAAGAACACATTTCCCTGTCGATACAGTACCATTGCCTCTGCCCAGGCCTGTTCAATATAAGCTTTGCTTTCTGCTTCATTATCCAGAATATGAACTTCTGCTTTCGACATATCTGTCATCACCGGAGCAAATCGTCTGTTTCCGGTTCTGTCCAGAGGAAGGAAATTCAGATCATTTGATGTTCCGCAAAATACACACTGTCTCGGTCTGTCTTCCGGGTGAACTTCATAAGGCACTTTATAAGTTTCTTTCTGTCTGCTCAGAAATGATTTAATCTGTTCAATATTCTTTGCTGTGATAGTTGCCTTCATTTCTCCCATTTCGATAATCCAGTGATTCTGCAGTTTTCTGTAAATATTTTCATCATCCAGATGATCCAGATTGTCGCTAAACCATTCTTCTTTTATCGCCAGATACTTGAAAAATGTAGACTTTCCGGCTCCCTGACTTCCAACCAGGCACAGCATGATGTCATATTTTATTCCTGGTTCATAAATTCTTGAAATCGCTGCCAGCATATGCATTTTCATTACTCCGATTGTGTATTTGCTCTTTTCTGCTCCCAGAAAATGCGGAAGCATATTTTCTATTCTTGGAATTCCGTCCCAAACCAGGATCTCCAGATAATCTCTAATTGGGTGATATTTATTTTCATTGGAAACAATATCTATTCCCGCTTTGATCACACGCTCACTTGTTATTTCATAATGCTCTTCCAGATACATTTTCAGATTGTATTCGTCTGTATCTGTAACCGTAGAACTGTTATTTCTCCTCTCCCATGGTACCTCTTTTACAATGTCCATCCTTCCGGAAAGTTCATTTCGTTTAATCGCTTTTTTCAGTACCGGATCATTTTGAAGTACCGTTACGCAGTTTCTGATTGTCTGTTTTGTTCTTCCCTTATCGGTATGCTCCAGCATATTATTGACATCTTCTATTGTAAGCATTTCCTCGTTCACAATATCTTCTAATTCCATCAAGGACTTCTCGCTGATATTCGTTAATTCTTTCTTCAATTTTTTCAACCTCCCTTCTCTTCATTTTGAAAAATTCTACAATTTCTTCTCCTGTTCCAACATCAGCACATCCAGATAGTCATTTATCTTTCTTTCATTTGCCAATGCCTCCGTAAATAATTCGTGCCACTCTTCTTCTGGTTCTGGTTTGTAAAACTCTTTCCAGAACTGAATCCATTTCAGATATCTGATCAGCACGTCTGTTGCATGTTTCAACCACTGTTCCAGTTTTTCTCTGATCATAACAACTTTCGACTGCTTTCGTTTTAAGGGAGCCCTGTTTCGGGGCGTCCTTTCATATTTGCTTCTGTTTTCAACATTAATATCTAATCCAAAATCTTCTACCAGCTTTTTCGCAGCTTCATACTGTGATATTCCAAATAACCTTGCTGTAAAATCTATCGCATCGCCGCCCACTCCACATGCAAAGCAATGATATATTTTATCTGCCTTCATACTTGGATGCCGGTCTTTATGAAACGGACAACACGCCATTCCATTTCTTTTTACTTTAATCCCATAATGCTCCGCAGCCTGTCTGGCTGTCACACATTCTTTTACCTGTTCAAATAATGTCACTTCTACCTCCTGCCCCTCCGAGCAAGTCTCCGATGAACAGATATTCGGGAATTGTTGTATCTTTCAATTCGTGATATACTTAATCTGCCAAGATGATATATCAGTGAATCTGATTATCAGAGAACTTGCTCAGATATTTTGTCTGGGCTTTTTCTTTTTGTCTATCAGTAGTCATAACTTTTGCTCCTTACACAAATCTCCTTGTAGGAATAATGATAATTTCAAATTTGCTTCCGTCCTCTAATTCAAGAAGAATCACATAATCTGAATCTCGATCTGGTAAAATGGAACTTATCTTCAACTTTTTACTGTAGTTAATTGCATCGAATATTTTTCCGACTACTTTCTTTGTTTTCATTTGCTTCTTTTCCTCCGTATTAACGTTTATTGTCCAGCATCTCAGCAACTTTTTTCTGCTGTGACGGGTACAGATGCCCATAAGTGTTCAATGTCATCTGAATGTCTTTGTGTCCCAGCCTCTCCTTGATAATCAATGGCTCTACGCCCTGGTAGATTAAATATGCCACATGACTGTGACGGATATCGTGCACTCTGATTGGTTTTACAACAGTCAGTGCTTCATATTTCTTAAGACGTTTCTGCAGTGTTCTCGCCACAATTGGAAACAACCGCTGAGCTTCCGGAAATCCATAATGTTTCTTTGCATACTCCTGCACCTCTTCTTTAAGAAAATTGGAATATCAATAGTACGGACCGAATTCTCTGTTTTTGGAGTATCAATCACATCTCTTTTCTTGATCCGGTTATAGGTCTTATTGATATGCAGGAGATTTCCACTCATATCAAAGTCCAAAAGACTCAATGCTAGAAGCTCTCCTTCCCTAATTCCTGTCCAGAACAGAATTTCAAATATCAGATAATCCTCACTCCCCGGCTCAATCCCTGCAATAAATCTGTCATATTCTGCTTTCGTCCAGAAATTCCAGCTTATTGGCATCCGATTTCCCCATCTTTTTTACTTTCTTACATGGATTTTCCTTCAGATTGTAAATTTTCTGTGCATGGTTAAACAGTGCATTTAACTGATTCTGGATCATACGCTCATAAGTCTTGCTGTATCCTTTTTCCTGAATAGTGTTCTGCCACTGGATAATCTCTGCCGGTGTAATCTCATTCATTTTTCTTGTTCCAAAATACGGAACAATGTGTTTGTTCATCATGTGCTGCTTATTACGGATTGAATTTTCTTTCAGTTCATTCTTTTTATCTTCAAAATAGACTTGAATAAAACTGTTCATCTCCATTTTCATATCCGCTGCAGTTTTTCTTATGAATTCCTTTTCATAATTTAATGCTTCTTTCTTTGTCTTGAACCCTCTTTTCAGCTTCTGTGTTTTCTTTCCTGTCCAGTCAATATAGCGGAAGCTCACATACCAGGTTCCCTGTGTTTTGTCCTTGTAAGCCGACATCTTAAATCCTCCTTCACACTGCTCTCTGAGAGCATCCATAAAATTTTGTTTCCCAGTAGGGACGTGGAATCTTTCCACGAACTGCTACATATCCTTCCTTTGCCAGTTCATCATTAAGCTGCTTCAGAATAGAATATGCTTTACTGCGTTTCACACCTAATTCTTCCATGACATCATCAACAGTCATCATATAATTAGTTCTCATAGTGTCCTCCTTTCCAGTCACTTTTGTGACTCTTTCGTTGTTCTCTTATAATAATTCACTTTTGTGAATTTGTCAATAAACATTTTGCGAATTTATTTTTTCCATTCCATACCTATCGCTTGCGTATCAACAATTTGTTAAATCTCACTCTTTTGTATCATTCACTTTTGTGCTAGAATAGAAGCACAAATATTATTAAGGAGGCAGCATTATGATAGGTAAAAAAATCCGGGCATTCCGGGAATTCAGAGGGTACAGTCAGATACAATTAGCCGAGCTGTCCGGCATTAACGTAGGTACGATCAGAAAATATGAACTTGGAATTCGGAATCCAAAACCGGATCAGTTAGAAAAGATTGCAACTGCACTGGGATTAAATGTAAGTGTTTTTCTGGATTTTAATATTGAAACAGTCGGAGATGTACTCTCCCTGTTGTTTTCTATTGATGATTCAGTAAACCTCTCGCTTGCAGAAACACCTGATCAGAAGATTTCACTGACGTTCGATAATCCTACAATGCAGGACTTTTTCAGGAAATGGTGTCAATTTAAAAATGTATATGAAAAGGAAAAAGCTGAAATATTAGCTATCGAAAATGAAGATAAAAGACAGGCAGAATTAAATAAACTGAACGCTACTCAGGAAGAATGGAAACTACGTGCTATGGGAACTACGATAGGTTGTCATACCATCGTTAAGAAGGGCACTGAAGGTAATGACATCAAGACGTATGATCTGACTTAATCCACAGTCAAATCTCTGATTTGTGAATAAATCCACTTTATCTGTTATCATATTTACGAAAATTATATATTTTGTTATCATTCTGTTATCACAAACGGTTGTCAGGACACTCTCCCGACAACCGTTTTTCTATACTGTTCGTTATTCTTTACCTCTCTTTTCTTATTTCCAGGCAACAGAAAAACCCGTAGAACCGAAGTTCTACGGGTATCTTACGTTTGGACACAACGTTATCTTACGATAACAAATCTATATTCAGATTGTATTACTCGATGATCTTAGCTACAGTACCTGATCCTACTGTACGTCCACCCTCACGGATAGCGAAACGAAGTCCTTCCTCCATAGCAACCGGGTGGATCAGTTCAACTGTCATCTCTACGTTATCTCCAGGCATACACATCTCGATACCAGCCGGAAGGTCGCAAACACCTGTTACGTCTGTTGTTCTGAAGTAGAACTGTGGACGGTAGTTGTTGAAGAATGGAGTATGACGTCCACCCTCGTCTTTTGTCAGTACGTAAACCTGGCATGTGAATTTCTTATGGCAGCTTACTGTACCTGGTTTGATAAGAACCTGTCCTCTTTCGATCTCTGTTCTCTGGATACCACGAAGAAGTGCTCCGATGTTATCTCCAGCCTGAGCCTCATCAAGAAGCTTACGGAACATCTCGATTCCTGTTACAACAGTCTTCTTAACATCATCATGGATACCGATGATTTCAACTTCGTCAGATACGTGAAGTGTTCCACGCTCTACTCTACCAGTTGCAACTGTTCCACGTCCTGTGATAGAGAATACGTCCTCTACTGGCATCAGGAATGGCTTATCTGTAGCACGCTCTGGTGTTGGGATCCATGTGTCAACAGCGTCCATGAGTTCCATGATCTTGTCTCCCCACTCTCCGTCTGGATCTTCAAGAGCCTTAAGAGCTGATCCCTGGATGATCGGTGTGTCATCTCCTGGGAAGTCATACTCGCTAAGTACTTCACGGATCTCCATCTCTACGAGTTCAAGAAGCTCTTCATCGTCAACCATGTCACATTTGTTCATGAATACAACGATGTATGGTACGTTAACCTGACGGGACAGAAGAATATGCTCTTTAGTCTGAGCCATAACTCCGTCTGTTGCAGCTACAACAAGGATAGCTCCGTCCATCTGAGCAGCTCCTGTGATCATGTTCTTAACGTAGTCAGCATGTCCTGGGCAGTCAACGTGTGCGTAGTGACGGTTAGCTGTCTCATACTCAACGTGAGCTGTAGAAATTGTGATACCACGCTCTCTCTCTTCTGGAGCTTTATCGATGTTCTCGAAATCTACAGATGCGTTACCTTCTACTCTGTGAGAAAGTACTTTTGTGATAGCAGCTGTAAGAGTTGTCTTACCGTGGTCAACGTGACCGATAGTACCGATATTACAATGCGGTTTGTTTCTTTCAAATTTAGCCTTTGCCATTTTGAATATCCTCCTTAAAAATATAGCCCGATATGGGGCAACCTAGTTTTGGTTTCGATTTTAAACCTGGCTAAGTTTGATTATATTTCAAACTTAGCCGATTTTTCAAGCCTTTTATGATATTTTAGGCATTTTTATTGGATAATACTTTCTCCTGTACAGACTTCGGTACTGGCTCATATTTCTCAAAGAACATTGAGTAGTTACCACGTCCCTGTGTTCTGGAACGAAGGTCTGTAGAGTATCCGAACATTTCTGACAGCGGAACATACGCACGTACAATCTTTCCACCACCGAGATCATCCATACCTTCGATACGTCCACGACGTGAGTTCAGGTCTCCGATGATATCTCCCATATATTCTTCAGGCATTGTAACCTCTACCTTCATGATAGGCTCAAGAAGTACAGGTGATCCCTGCTTCATTGCATCCTTGAATGCAAGGGAACCAGCGATGTGGAATGCCATCTCACTGGAATCGACTTCATGGTAAGATCCGTCGTATACGTTAGCGTAAACACCAACTACAGGGAATCCTCCAAGGATACCAGACTTCATAGCTTCCTCAATACCTTCACCTACTGCCGGGATGTATTCCTTCGGAATAGCTCCTCCGACTACAGTAGACTCGAACTTGTATGTCTCCTCACCGTTGACATCCATTGGCTCGAATTTAACTTTACAGTGTCCGTACTGTCCACGTCCACCAGACTGTTTCGCATACTTGCTGTCAATATCAACTGGCTTTGTGATGGACTCTTTGTAAGCAACCTGAGGTGCACCTACGTTAGCCTCAACTTTGAACTCACGAAGAAGTCTGTCAACGATGATCTCAAGGTGAAGCTCACCCATACCAGCGATGATTGTCTGTCCAGTTTCCTGATCTGTATGAGCACGGAATGTCGGGTCTTCTTCTGCAAGTTTTGCAAGAGATTCTCCAAGTTTTCCCTGAGAAGCCTTTGTCTTAGGCTCGATAGCAAGCTCGATAACCGGCTCCGGGAATTCCATGGACTCCAGAATTACTGGGTGCTGCTCATCACAGATTGTATCTCCTGTTGTAGAGAACTTGAATCCGATTGCTGCAGCGATATCTCCTGAATATACTTTATCCAGCTCTTCACGCTTGTTGGCATGCATCTGAAGGATACGTCCAACACGCTCTTTTTTCCTTCTTTGTAGCGTTGAGCACATAAGATCCGGAATTCATAACACCTGAATATAACACGGAAGTAAGCAAGTTTACCTACAAACGGGTCAGACATGATCTTGAATGCAAGCGCTGAGAACGGCTCTTCATCAGAAGAATGTCTCACTGTATCATTTCCGTCCATATCTACACCCTGAATAGCCGGGATGTCTGTTGGCGCCGGCATAAACTCGAAGATTGCATCAAGGAGTTTCTGAACACCTTTATTTCTGTATGCAGTACCGCAGCATACCGGAACAGCAGTACACTCGCATGTCGCTTTTCTCAGCACTTTCTTCAGCTGCGTCTATCGACGGCTCTTCACCTTCAAGGTACATCATCATAAGCTCATCGTCCAGCTCACAGATCTTCTCAACGAGTTCTGTGTGATAAAGCTCAGCTTCATCCTGCATTCTTCCGGAATATCTTCGTTACAGTGATGTCTTCACCCTTTTCATCATTGTAGATGTAGGCCTGCATCTCGAAAAGATCGATGATTCCCTTGAATTCGTCTTCTTTTCCGATCGGTAAGCTGAAGACAGATTGCGTTTTTACCAAGTCTTGTCTTGAATCTGCTCTACTGCATTGTAGAAATCAGCACCAAGGATGTCCATCTTATTAATGAATGCCATACGCGGTACGTTGTATGTGTCAGCCTGACGCCATACGTTTTCTGACTGTGGCTCAACACCGCCCTTGGCACAAAATACGCCGACCGCTCCATCAAGTACACGCAGGGAACGTTCTACTTCTACTGTAAAGTCAACGTGTCCCGGAGTATCAATGATATTGATACGATGCTCTAAAGCGCCCGGTTTCACCTTTGCCGTTCTCCTGCAGCGTCCAATGACATGTTGTAGCGGCTGATGTAATCGTGATACCTCTTTCCTGCTCCTGGGCCATCCAGTCCATAGTTGCAGTTCCTTCGTGAGTATCACCGATCTTATGGTTAACACCTGTATAATATAGGATACGCTCTGTTGTCGTGTAGTCTTTCCGGCATCAATATGAGCCATAATACCGATGTTTCTGGTTCTGTCTAATGGATATTCTCTACCAGCCACTATTTTTTCCTCCTAAAATAATTAGAAACGATAATGAGCAAATGCCTTGTTTGCCTCTGCCATCTTGTGCATGTCTTCTTTCTTCTTCACAGCTCCACCTGTGTTATTCGCTGCGTCAAGAATTTCGTTAGCCAGTCTCTCTTCCAGTGTCTTCTCGCCTCTCTGACGGGAATACATAGTCAACCAGCGAAGAGCAAGCGCCTGTCTTCTGTCAGCTCTAACCTCGATCGGTACCTGATATGTTGCTCCACCGATACGTCTTGCTTTTACTTCCAGAACCGGCATCATGTTGTTCATAGCTTCCTCGAACACTTCGATCGCCGGCTTCTCAGCCTTAGTCTACTCTTTCAAATGCTCCGTATACAATCTTCTGTGCTACTCCTTTCTTACCGTCAAGCATAATGTTGTTGATAAGCTTGGTAACCACTTTATTGTTGTATATCGGATCCGCTAATACATCTCTCTTCTGAGTATGTCCTTTACGTGGCACGGTCCTTCCCTCCTTAATCATTTTTCCGGTTATACCGGGATTAATTCATCGGTACTCACATGTGTCTTTCTATGAAATCACATACCATGTGCTCGCACGTCTATCTTTGTCCGCACCTCCGGTACTCCTTCGAAATCTAAATAAATCCGCAACCAATGAGACTAATCATAGTTCTGTTTGTGATACGATTTAACTTTCTTTTACACTTATTCCACTCTCTGAAAATACTTCCGATCC